>Ga0206683_10000636_pt1 | contig 25061 bp, 18 predicted proteins | sample M280m12015metaG_FD_155483 | JGI IMG/M metagenome (GOLD analysis project Ga0206683, IMG submission 155483) | Ammonia-oxidizing marine archaeal communities from Monterey Bay, California, United States - M2 80m 12015 | ecosystem: Environmental > Aquatic > Marine > Intertidal zone | place: USA...
TATCTCGGATTCTGTTTTAGTTGAAACTAAAGCTAGTTAAATTTAGCAGATTCGCCCAACTTGCGAGTGCTGTAATGCCTCGAATAATTTAAAGCCACATTTTTAGTAGAACAAGAAAACCAAAAGGACTGCGATGTCAGACGTATTTGTAAAAGCGATGGGAGAAGACCGGCCGCCGTGGGAATTTGACGAGCGGGCTTTCACTCAACCGCCTCCGTTGAATGAGGCAACAGTAGCTATTGTTAGCACGGCATCTTTACATCATGAAGAGCAGGATGATTTTGCACCAGCGGATACGGGTTACCGGATATTGGATAACGGTAAGCGTGATTTTCAAATCGGGCATTGGAGTCCGAATTTTGATGCCGTCGGATTTGTGGTAGATATGAATACCGTTATTCCTCTTGATCGATTAGATGAGCTTGCTGCTGACGGTACTATTGGGAAAGTATCTGATGTGCATCTATCCTATGCGGGCAATCAATTCGATTTGAGTGCTACCCGCATGGACAGTGGCCCAGCTGGCGCGAAATTCCTTAAGGAAAATGGGGTTGACGTCGTTCTGCTAACGCCGGTCTGACCTTTATGTACGCGTACCGTGAGTACGCTCGCTCATGTTTTTGAAGCACATGGTATTGCTACTATTTCGCTTGGATCTGTCCGTAAGCAACTAGAAAGCGGTGCGCCACCGCGCGGCCTATTGTGCAACTTTCCATTAGGGAGACCATTGGGAGTGCCGAATGATAAGGAATTTCAACACAAAGTTTTAGCCCATGCCTTCAACCTTCTCGGTGCAGAGCACCCACTCATAGAAGAATTTAATGAAACAGTCGAAGAAGGTGGCGCTGCAAGTTTGTCTTGCCCATTGCCGCCGCGCTCGAATGAAGGCTTGCATGCAGCCCTTGATGAGATTCGTGGTTTGCGGCCCGCCTATGATCGTGCGATAGAACGTTATGGCAACCGTGCCGGAACAGGGCGTGTAGTCGAAGTCGATAAAATTGAAAGTGCTGTGGCGTCTCTAATTCGCGTTGTTGAAGGAACGCCTTGGAAACAAGCTGGCATCCCTGGTATCCCTTCACGGGTTGCTCAAGACATTCGCGGTTACTATGAATGCGCTGCCTTGGGACTTAGTGATCATATTCCCGCTGCCTGGTCTGGGGCGAACTGGTTTTTCGATATTACTGAAACCGGTCAAATCGTGTTGCAAGCTCGCGCGGCAATGAAGCAAGCTGGAGAAAAGCGGCCAATTTGGTTTTATATGGCCCCGGGAGATCGATAGAGCGATGAATTGGAAACGAGGGCTTTTGATTTTCTTGGGGGTTCTAGTTTCCATACCTGTTCTATTTGTGCTTGCTCTTCTGTTTTTCCCACGCCCAGGTAACCTAACTCCAGATCATGTCTATGAAGGCAGTGCGCAAGCTATAAATTATTGTCAGCTCCCCATTCTCGATGGTTCCGGGTTACTAGCAAAAGAAATTCCTCAAGGGCATACCCCAAATTGTGGCTACAAGGTATTTCCAAAACCGATACTCGCAGGTTGTACTGAACCTTTGCCGGAAGGCGCAACTGATATGCGAGGACTCTGGATGGCAAGGAGCAGAAGTGATGGCAGCCTAGGCCATATCGAAAGAATAGAGCAGTGTGGCAACCGTTATGTTGTGACTTCCTCTGGTGTAGTCCATGATATGACAACAGACGGTAAATTATCTGGCGCCTCAAATGACGTGCGTCCAGTAACTTTGGGTTCATTTAATTTTTGTATACGCACTAGTGCAACGACTGAGTGGATAGATAGCCGACTTCAATTCAATGCTGTTGGTTTGGTGCCGGTTGTAAAGAGGTATATGGAAGGCGATGCATTAAAATGGGAGTATCCGGGAATCGGAACAACCTCAATGAAGAGAATTTGCGAACTCCCAGAATAGGTCTAAGAGCAGAAAACTAAAAAGGCGGCAAGGTAATTAATTCCTCCGCCTTTTTAGCTGTTATTAGAGCTTTTTAATCTTTCTTCCGCTAAGACCTAATTAATGATCTGCAGTATCTGCAGATGCTGCGGGCAAAGCCATTGCTGTCAGCTTGGCGCCAGTTTGCAAGATGACATACTGATGCCCTTCATGCATCCAGGAGCTCATGCCATAGCGGGTTTCTGCAGGGGCTTCAATTCTGCCTAGTCGCTCACCGGTCTCTTTATCTACTGCATACAGCAAGGGGGTTTGGCCATCGTGGTCCACAGAGGCGTAAATTAGCATGTTTGCAGTTGCGACCATTGAAGGAGCCCGACCGCTTCCAGTATCACCGACATCGATTCCTTCCAATGCTGGATTGTTGCGAACTCGATCCGGTGTTTCACCAGCAGGAATTCTAAAAGCAATCTCGCCGGTGTTCATGTTATAGGCAGTTACAGTGCTGTAAGGTGGCTTAACATAAGGAAGGCCAGAAGGCATGCGCGGTGGTCTGCCACCGGCGCCATTAGCATAGGCCGCGAAGGTAGTTCCAGTGGGCTTGTCGATGCGGGCATCGGCTTCTTCACCAGGAATTACTCGTTGCCAACTACAGTTGTTTGCAGAAGGTACATAGAGAAAACCAGTGGTGGGATCAGCTGCGGGGGGTGCATAAATATTTGCACCGCCACCATCGCCTGGGCACATAGCTGCACTAATTAATCCTTCGGTATTCTCATCATGAATTGGCGGATTGAATAGTGGGCCCATTTTGTAGCTGGACATTACCTCTAAAGCCTCACGATGTAATTCGGGCGTGTAGTTAACCAAGTCTTGTTCGCTAATTCCCTGCATTTCAAAAGGCGGAGGCTTAGTTGGAAAAGGTTGGGTTGTCGCCAGCTTTTCGCCAGGCACACTGGAAGCAGGAACTGGACGATTCTCCATCGGCCAAATTGGTTCGCCTGTTATTCTGTCGAAGGTGTAAACAAAGCCCTGCTTAGTTACCTGTGCGACTGCCGGAACTGTGCCTCTGCCGGGTAAATTTAAATCCAACTGGATCGGTGCGGCTGGATTGTCATAGTTCCAAACATCATGCTTAACAGTCTGAAAGTGCCAGCGACGATCACCGGTTTCCGTATCTAAGGCAATGACACTGGTGCCAAACAACCCATCACCAGGACGAAAACCACCGTAGTAATCAATCGTTGGTGGATTGGTCGGCACATAAACAATATTGTTTTCAGGGTCTGCTGTTAACGGCGCCCAAGAAGAAACATCGCCAGTCCATTGCCAGGCATCATTTTCCCATGTTTCATGGCCATACTCACCAGGACGTGGAATTACATTGAACTTCCATTTAAATTCACCGGTGTGTTTGTCATAGGCGAGAATATCACCAGGTATGTTTTCTACCCTTGCTTGCAAATACCCTTGCTCTGCTGAGTTGCCAACGACAATAGTGTCATTAACCACAATCGGTGGAGAAGACGCAGTAATGTATCCAGTCTCTAACGGAATTCCTTCATAAGGATCGTAGGGATGTCCTAGGTCAGCGAGCATATCGACAACGCCGGTTTCTGGAAAATCTGGGATTGGCACTTGTCCACCAAAACCTTCTAGCGGCCGTCCAGTTTGCGCATCAAGTGCAACTAGAAAAAAACCAGGAGTGGAAATGTAGATTACGCCTTTGCCGTCGATGCGCGAGTAGGCAATACCCTTGCCGTAAGACGCACGCATAGAGTATTCCCAGCGCGGAGTATTAGGTAGGCGATATGCCCACAAAGTTTCGCCAGTCTTTGGGTCGATGGCGACAACATTTCTGCGTGGACCCGACACAGTAAAAAGTTTTCCATCGACATAAGTCGGTGTTGAGCGACCGCTATAGCCATTAAAGCTAGATCCATCCCATTCCCAGGCTACTTCGAGTTCATCAAAGTTCTCCGCTGTAATTTCGTCTGCTGGAGTGTACCGAGTGTGCGCGTAGTCACCGCCGAGGGTGAACCATTCCGCGGTATCTTCGGTAACTAAATTCTGGCTCATACTAAATTGTGGCACTAATCCGAATATGACAGCCAAGCAGCTCAGCCTAATGAGCTTAATAGCTCTTGAGCCAGCAGATTTGCTAGTACATGCATTCATCTTCGTTACCTCTGTAGATGGAAAATTATAGAAGTTTTTAATCATTGCGGAGATTTTATAGATTGCCGGTTTTTTTTGAAAGAGGCTTATTCCAGGTATAGGGCTGCTTCTGGACAGGGCGGACATATTATTAAGTTAAGCAATGGTTATAGTGCGCTCGAACTGACCCCGCCGAACTCTTGCAGCACGTCACTGGCACTTGAGCCAGGTACAGAAAGATCAAAGCCAAAAAAATTTGGCCGTCTTTCCGCTCTTAAGGCCAGGTCCAGGGGTGTCATGCCGCGATTATTCAGTGCATTTACATCAGCACCACGCCCGGCCAATTCTCGTATTATGTTGGGTAATCCTCTAGCGGCAGCATCATGCATTGCTGTCGACTCATTGTGGTCTCTATGATTCAAATTAACGCCAAGGTCCGCTGCCGCGATCACTGCCGCTAGTGCTAATCGTTCTTCGCCGGCAGGATCTGAATTTGGCTGGACGTAGAATCTACCGCGTGTGCTATCGCCTGTAATGGCAGCCTGCACAGTGCTAGCAAATCCGCCGATGACCTGCGGGGTGTAGGAAGCGCGATCTGCACGCTCTCTCGGCCTACTCCACTGTTCTTGATTAGCAAGCATTGGATCCGCGCCACTATTGGCTAGCACACGCATAATCTCTGCTTCTCTAAAATTGGCAGCAATCCAAAGCGGTGTGGCTCCAACTAAAGGGGTTTTTAGAGCCCAATCTTCGCTTGCTCGCTGGACTGGATTAGGTTTTTGCAGTCGTGTATCTGGATCTGCGCCATGTTTTAAAAGTGCGACAACTGTATCAAGATCGCCTCGCAGAATTGCGGCATGAAGGGCGTTATAACCAGCGCCAATCAGATTTGTGTCAGCACCTTTTTCTATTAGCATTTGCGCCATATCTGAATGACCACTGTGTGCGGCAACGACTAATGGACTAGTACCATTCGCAGCAACTCCATTAATCTCCGCGCCTGCGTCAAGGAGCAAGCGAGCGACATCGGTATGGCCCTCTCGGGCAGCAAACAACAGTGGAGAAAAACCACCTAATAGTTCATTAATTCCTTGATCAAATGCGCCACCATTTGTGGCGTCAGCAAACATTAGCCTTGGACGTTCCTTGGAACGTGCGTCCAAATCAGCGCCAGCATTAACCAGCGCTGATACAACTCCAACATGCCCTTGCGCTGCGGCCCACATTAGAGCAGTTTGTTCTCGTGAATTTTCTATTGCATTAACATCAGCCCCGGCATCAATCAGATACTGAACACCCGCTGCCGAACCTGCTCGCGCAGCGGTCATGACTGCGGTTTCGCCTAATGTTAACTCTTGGTTTGCGGTAGCGCCTGCCTTTAAAAGAATTGCGATTAATTCTGCATTACCTGCTTTTGCAGCAAGATAAAGCGATGAAGCATTTAAGCGGTTAACCGCGTTCACATTAGCGCCTGCTGCAATGAGGGAGTTTACCATCTCAAGATTTTCTCGATAGGTAGCCCAATGCAACGCAGTGGCGCCATCAGTTTGGCGTAAATCTGGGTCTGCCCCGCCTTTCAATAGCAATTGAACAGCCTCAGCGTTTGAATACTTGGCTGTTTCAATGAGTTCAGGATTTTCAGCTTGGGCTAAACCGCTTACAACAATGAAGAAGACAGTCAGCAATACTGGCAGGTAGATTTTAGAGAGCTTCAAATTCCTAACAATCATATTCAGGTCTAAATTACACTTCAGCTAAAAGTTCAAGGCTGTCTCTGCTATAACCTAAGTTATCTGCAGGCACGCCCATTTTGTCCAGCATAGTCAGGTGCAGATTAGTAATTGGGGTACCTTCCCTATATCGAAGGTGCCTCCCGCCATTGAGTGTTCCGGCTCCGCCTCCGAGCAGTGCTAAAGGAAGTCCAGCGTTACTGTGTTGGTTACTATCAGACATGCCAGCACCATAGAGCAGAAGCATATTATCTAGCAGGGATCCATTGCCATCAGAAGTTGCATCAAGTTTGTCTAGATAACTAGCAAATAGCCGTGTATGGAATTCGTTTATCTTAGTGACCTTTTCATAAAGCACTGGATCATCGCGGTGATGCGAGGTTGGATGATGAGAATCTGGCACACCGATTTCAGCGTAAGTTCGCCCACTTAGTTCGCGCCCTAACATAAATGTTATGACTCTAGTCAGATCTGTTTGATAGGCAAGCACCTGCATATCGAACATTAGTTTGGCATGTTCTTCATAGGTATCTGGAATTCCAGAGGGTTGTTCTACTTCTGGAATTTGACGATTGCTTTGCGTTTCTGCCATCTGGATTCTTCGCTCAACATCGCGCACTGCATCCAGGTATTGGTCCAGTTTGGCGCGGTCGCCTGCGCCAACGGAACGATTCAGTTCGTCCACTCGATCAGTGACCGCATCGAGCAAACTCTGATCCTTTCGAATGCGTTGCAAGCGAACAGCAGGGTCTGTAGTGCCGATATCACCGAACAAACGTTCAAAGACTAAGCGCGGATTAGTTTCCATTGGCAGCGGAGTATTGGCGTCGCGCCAGGCGATAGTGCTGGTGTACTGACAGCTAAAACCAATGTCACAAGAACCAAATACATCATTTTGGTCGAGGGCGAGTTCTAATGAGCCGAGTTGAGTTACTTGACTGAATTGGCGCGCCACCAATTGATCTATAGATATTGCCGCTTGCAGATCTGACTCAGTCCGCGCGGGAATTGCGCCAGTGAGAAATCGTGTCGATGCACTGGCGTGAACTCCTGCGTTGCTTTGTGCACCATTGAGCCCCGTTATGACAGTCATGCGGTCTTGGTAGGCAGCCATGGGCTCAAGAATTCTTGTTATTTCAAAATTCGCTCCTTCCGTTGCTGGAGTCCATGATTTCATTGCCATACCGTTCGGCACGTAAACGACACCGAGCCGCTTTGCCGGCTGCGCTTCTTGTGCTGATGCAGAGGAGAGTGCCGGGACCATGCTGTCTAGCAGGGGAAGCGCTAAGCTGGTACCAAGCCCCCGGAGCAATGTTCGCCTTGGTAAGGTTTTTTTAAAGATATTCATAACTCAGTTCTCCGCATTTGAAATGGAGTGCTTTCGATTACGCCTAAAATTATTGACGACCAGCTATAGTTATCTTCCGCCGCTGTGCGCACAATTGAACGCACTGAGGGCATGTCATAGTATTCGAGATTGCGCCCAAGGGCGAATGTCAAAAGTTTCTCGGTCACAGTGCCAACAAAGTCATCAGGTCTATTCAGTAAAAGATTTTTCAATCCGTCTGGTCCATCAAAGGTACTGCCATCCGGAAGTAATCCTGAGGCATCAATTTCCTGACCTGCAAACTGTTGTCGCCATTTACCTATTGCATCGTAGTTCTCAAGTGAGAACCCAATCGGGTCCATGGCCGCATGGCAAACTCGACAGGCAGGATTTTCTCGATGCATTGCCATTGCTTCACGCATTGTTAGCACTCTTCCGTCTTCGTTCGTTTCTTCAAGTGCTGGTACATTCGGTGGAGGTTCTGGAGGCGGCCCACCTAATAAATTTTCAAGCACAAATTTACCACGTAATACAGGCGATGTTCGATTAGGGTAAGAGGTCACCATCATCAAACTGCCATGACCAAGTAGGCCGCCACGTTGGGCATCCTCTAGATTCACCCTGCGATAACGGCTACCGTAGATACCAGGGATATTATAATGTTGTGCAAGACGTTCGTTGACGAAAGTATAGTCAGCGCTTAGTAGTTCTAGCAGACTATTATCGGAACGAATTTGATCATCGATGAATAATTCTGTTTCACGCTGAAAAGCATTACGTAAGTTCTCATCGAACTCTGGGAATCGAGCGGGGTCCGGATAAATTCCATCGAGGTTGCGTAAGTATAGCCACTGGCCAACAAAATTTTCGATAAAGGCATCGGCGCGAGCATCAGCCATCATCCGATGTACTTGCTCCTCTAGTTGAGCTGGTTGTTTTAAAGAGCCGCGTTCAACAGCATCTAAAAGTTCAGCATCAGGCAAGCTACTCCAAAGGAAAAATGAGAGCCGGGATGCTAATTCGATATCGCTAATGGCATACATAGTTCCGGGTTGCGCATTGAAAGGGTCTTGCTCAATTCGAAACAAAAAGTCAGGAGAAACTAGCAATCGCTCTAAGGCAAATTGAATGCCTGTATCAAAGCCACTTTCGCGATGACCTTGATTATAAAAGTCCATAAGCCCCGCAATATCTTGTTCATTAATCGGTCGACGATAGGCGAGTTTCGCTAAGTCACTTAAAATTTCCCGCGCACAGGCCGGTTCTTCATCACTACTCGTTGGGTTACAGGAAAAAATGCGACGCCGACTCGGAGTATCGCCAGGACCCGTTGCTGATAAGGGCCCCTCAATCTCGATGCTGCCGATACTCGGATTAACATCAGGCAGTTCTGTCACCGCTAGGTGGTAACCAAATAACCTCGGTTGCTGAACACCTTCAGATTCCCACATCTCGCGCGGAAAAGTAGCACCAATTATTCGAGGTCCGGCATTTACTGACACTAGGACTTCGAAGCCGTTATCGGCAAAGGCCATCATGAATTCTTCCCAGTCATCGCTGCCGCGAATATTACCAGCATAACTGTAGGGAGCTGGTGTTCCCGGTGCGTCCCCGCCGAAGCTGAAAGTCTCTAGTTGTTCACCGTCGATACTAAGTTCCATTTCGTGAGATAAGTCATACCCTCGAACAAAGTCCACGTAATTAGTTTGCAGATTGACCGTAATCCGGTATTTGCCGTCAACTGGAAACATGTGTTCGATGGCAGTGCCACCGCGAGAACCAAAAGGCAGTTCATCGTTTAGGCGATCGTCCTGAATAAGATTCAACGGAACATCATAAGTTTTAATCGAAGCGCCTCTGGGCGTTGCACCTATCGCTAATTCAGCGATCTTGTGTGCTGCCGAAACATAGCGCTCTACTAACACTGGTGATAACGCCAAGACTTCAGCATTGTTATCAAAACCATATTGATCTGGTGCATCAGGCGGGATAAGTTCAGCGACATTGATGTCGAGGTCTAAAAGATCTCTAACGGCGTTTCTGTATTCAGTTTGATTGAGTCGATGAAATGCTTGCGTTCGACCTGGATTTACTCTTGCTTCTGCCACTTGATCCAAACCAGATTCAAGCCACGTTCGAAACCCTTCATAACTGTCTTTATCAGGACGTGGATAGTTAGGTGGGGGCATGACACCGACTCGAAGCTTCTTAACAACTTTTTCCCAAATCTCAGGATTTGCAGCGAGGTTTGAAACATTTTCTGTATCAAGAGTTAATCCGAGATTACGCAATTGAGTGGTTTGCAGACCTTCGTTGTCGATCGGAGCGGAATTAACTATCGCTTGGTTATGGCAGATAACACAATATTGATCCAACAATGCGCGTTGCGGAGACAACTGAGAGGGCAATGCAGGTTGCTGTGCGGCAGCCTCAAAATAGAGACCGGACACTACCAGGTAAACACAGGTTGATAGAAGCCGATTCATAACTGATCTTAGTAAGTCGCCTACTTTTGCATTAATTTTTGACTATCCTGTAGGCTAACACTGGTGACCGCTAGTATGAAGTCTCAAATTGAAACAATTCAAAGAAGTGAAAGCCTCGCCATTGTTGGCTTTCCACCAGATTGCAAGCAATGATAATTCAATACAGCTAGATATTCCTCCCTGTAGGGTTTTCAATGGTTCCGCATTCTTCCCCGAGGTAGCCATTCCCGCCGCAGTAGCTGATGTCCTGTAATTGAATGAGGATGCCATCTGGATCAGTGAAATATAGTTCTGGTGTGCCTTCCGCTGCACCGCCGCGATCGGCTCCCCGCATAGTGACATAGGCTTGCAGAGGGCCATTGGCTCCTCCGGCCTCGCCTAGGATCGTCAGGCCATAGCCTTCCAGCAATGAAAAAATTTGATCGACATCGAAATTTTCAACTGCCAGAGATGCATGGTGAATCCGACCGGACAAAGGTGGAACCGCAGGCAGAGCAAGAAACTGTTTGCTAGAACCAATTCTCATTACTGGCAGCGCGCCTTGATAAGTATCAATAGGCATGCCGAATAGACGTTGATAGAACTCAATGGAACGGGGTTGATCTTCTACAAACAATGTAAAGTGATTGAATTCAATTAAGTTTAGTAGACCCGGAGTTGGCGAGGGTTCAGGAGTTGTTAAACATTCTTCACCTTGCAGGCCGGCACCACCGCAGTAGCTGGAATCCTGTAACTGTATGACGATACCGTCCGGGTCGCCGAAATAAAGTTCTGGTGAGCCGGAGGGCGCTCCACCAAATTCTTCACCCCGCATTCTTACTCGCGACTCTAATGGTCCAGATTGACCGGTAGCCGCCACACCGTTTTCTGCGAGTATTTCCACAATTCGCTCGTGGTCGAAGTTGTCCACTTCGAGGCAATAATGGGTGATCCGGGGATTGTCGCTAGGGCTCCCCCCTATGGCGATAAATTGAGGGCCATTCCCTACCTGCAACACGATTGTTCCACCTTGTCGCGCGGCTATAGGCATACCAAAGAGCCCCTGATACCAGGCTACTGATGCAGTGGGGTCAGATACACTAATAGTCATATGGTTAATCGCTTCCACTGGAATAGGTGGAGCGGAATTTGCCGCCGCGAAAGCAGAATTTTGTCTGCCTTTTATGCTAAATCCTGCTACTGCAAGGGCTGTCAGGGAACTTAGAAAAGTTCGGCGACTAATTTGCTGTTTCTTAAGTGCGCTCATCAGATGGTTGATTTCAGAATCCATGATTCGCTTTCTCCTGACAATGAGTGGAATAGGTACTCTCAAAATATTACGCGGCTCAGCAATAGACGTCTTGCTAATTGTTGCCCGGCTTGCTTCGGAGAGTTTCCAAATGTATTTTCCAAATAATTAGTATTAACAAATGTAACGGTAGAATAGCTCTGTGCCTAGTGGTTTTCTCAGTGATTTCCAAATCAGGCATAAATTAGTAGGTCAGCCGTTTATAAAAATGCTACAAATCAGAATCAGCAGGAAGCTAGATTTAAAATTTTGGTAGGAATTCAGCGTAAAGACGCTACTAAATAGTCCAAAGGAGACTCTCATGTCCTCGGTTGAAAAATTGTTTTTTTAGAGAAGCATCTCTTCTAAACACAGTTTTACGATTTTTAAGCCATGGTGTTTGTTTGGCAGCCCTATTTGCGGTGACACTATCAGCAGCCGCACAACCACAACCAGGTCTTGGGGTAATCGAGGGCAAAGTGCAAAGCAGTAATGGTTTAGAAGCCGGGGTTTGGGTTATAGCTGAGACTGATGATTTGCCTACTCATTTCATTAAGATCGTGGTTACTGATGATGGCGGTCGTTTTCTCTTGCCAGAATTGCCCGAAGCCCAATACAAAGTTTGGGTGCGGGGCTATGGTTTGGTTGATTCGGAGCCAGTTTATTTACGCAGTGGTGCCGATGTTACTTTAAATACTTTTGTTGCTGACTCTGCGGCAGAAGCGGCCCAAGTCTATCCTGCCAACTACTGGTACTCCCTACTCGAAGTTCCTGATGCTGAGGAATTTCCGGGAACTGGCCCCGATGGTAACGGGATTTCTGAAGGCATGCGCAGCCAGTCACAGTGGATAGATATGACTAAGCAAGGTTGTCAACTCTGCCATCAATTGGGAAACAAGGCGACTCGCACATTGGATCACCTCAGTCATCTCGATTTTGATTCTAGTGTTGAAGCTTGGCAATACAGAACGGCCATGGGAATTCGGGGTCCTTTTATGTCTAGTTTCGCAGGGCGATTCGGCCCGCGTGGCATGAAAATGTATGCGGACTGGACAGATCGAATTGCAGCGGGTGAAACGCCGCCAGCACCGGAACGACCCAGTGGGCTGGAACGCAATGTGGTGCTTACACTTTGGGATTGGGTAATGAGTCCTCCTATATTCACGGATGAAATTACAACTGATAAGCGCGATCCAACACTCAATGCAGGCGGATATGTTTACGGTGTTGATGGAGGGCATGGAACCTTGATTGAGTTGGACACACAATCAAATGAGTTTCGTACTATTGAAATTGCAGTAAAAAATAATACGGATAATCCTGCCGTTACCCGCTTTGCTCAGCAGTTTCCAGTGCCGTCAGCCTACTATGGTGATGAAGCATTGTGGACGGGCCCTGCGGATCCACACAATCCTATGTTTGATGAATTGGGTCGTGTCTGGATGACTACTAAGGTACGTGGTAACAATCTGCCGGATTGGTGCCAAGCAGGATCTTCCAACAAATATGTACAGTACTACCCAACCCGGGGCAGCTCTCGTCAGGCTTCCTACTATGATCCAGCCACTGAAGACTTTGGACTCATTGATACTTGTTTTGGTACCCACCATTTGCAGTTTGGATTTAGCGAAGATCGCATGCTTTATTTTAGTGGTGGTGGCGATGTTATTGGATGGCTAAATACGCGTCAGTATGATCGTACTGGCGACGAGCAACTTTCTCAGGGCTGGTGTCCTATGGTGGTAGACACCAATGGTGATGGAGCTATTACTAAACCCTGGAATCAACCAGTTGGTCCGCTTCGTAGCGAAAATGAAGGTGGAGGCGGAGAGCAACTCGGTGAAGTTAATTTAAGTCTTGATACCCGAATGAGCCCAGGTAGTTACGGCATTATCGTTGACCCGGTGGATAATGTTGCTTGGGGAGTTGGTACTGAATTCCCTGGCCGTATCTACCGCCTGGATATCGGCGCTAACCCCCCTGAAACTTGTCTCACTGAGGTCTATGAGCTTCCTGTAATTAATGGGGATATTCAAGGATTTGGTCCAAGAGGGCTCGATGTCGATAACAATGGCGTTGTGTGGACAGCATTATCTGGTAGTAGTCACATCGCTAGTTTCGATCGTCGCAAGTGCGATGTTCTCAATGGGCCTGGTGTCATTGATTCACAGCACTGTCAACAAGGGTGGAAATTATATGAAGTGCCAGGCCCCACCCTTAAAGGCACTGATGTTAAAGCTGATTTTCACTACTACAATTGGGTAGATAACTATAACGTGCTTGGTTTAGGTGAAAATATTCCTATAGCTACAGGGTCAGGTTCAGATTCCCTTCGGGTTCTTAATCCGGAAACTGAAGAATGGGTCACTATGCGAGTTCCTTATCCTTTAGGGTTTTATTCCAGAGGATTGGACGGGCGCATCGATGATCCTAATGCTGGGTGGAAAGGCCGAGCTGTTTGGGCAAACTATGGCACAAACTTTAATTGGCATACCGAAGGCGGTAAAGGAACTACTAGTAAAATGGTTAAATTTCAGATTAGACCTGCCCCCCTTTCTAACTAGTAGTCATTGATGAGATCACTGTCGCGTAGATTCATGATTCTCTGCCTTCTTTTTTCTGCGGGGCAGGCAATTGCTCAACCAGCTGAGGTTCTTGACCCCGGTTCTGTTGTTCAGAGTTTTAATAATGCGCGCATAATTATTGGAGATGGCACAGTAGTTGAGCGCGGATCCATTTTAATCCGTGCTGGAATAATTTTGGCCGTGGGTCCTGCTTCTAGCATGAATCTACCAGCAGGTGCAGTTAGTTATGATCTTGACGGCCAGACGGTTATTCCGGCGTTGGTAAATACCCACGCTCATTTGGGCTGGGAAGCATACGGGGATTGGGGATCACAGTTCTTTACCGAGGAAAACCTGACCGACCACCTGTATCGCCATGCCTACTATGGCGTAGGAACAATTATTTCTACCGGCAGCGACAAAGAAGACATTGCTAGTCGGGTAAAGCTTGAGCAACAAAAAGGCAATATAGGTGGTGCCCGCTATCACCTCTCGCCAGGTATGGGCTCTCCTGGTGGCGGACCCAATCCACGTTTTACGGATGATCCAAATTACTGGGGTGTAAATCCTGTCGGAGATCCTGAGCAAGCCGCAAGAACCGTGAGGGATTTAGCTACCAAGGGATATGGCATCGTTAAGATCTGGGTTGATTCTCGCGATCAGCGGCGAGGCTCAGAAGTAAAGCTAGCTCCAGAAATTTATAGCGCCGTGCTAAACACTGCTTCGAACTATGATATGCGTATTATCGCTCATGCTACGACATTGTCCGATCATAAATCACTCGTCGACGTCGGTGCTAGACGTTTCATCCATATGCCTTATGACACAGAAGTAGACGACGAGTATTTAGCGATGGTTCGAGCGAACAATGTTTTCATAGTGCCAACACTCGGGATGATTACTAAGCGTGAGTCTTATTATATTCCTGCATTTCAGGATTCATTCTTCTATGGTCAAGTGCCCGTGTCAGTGTTGGAAAATTTGAATAAAAACTACGATCCGCCACCTGTAAATCAAGACGCTGCTGCAGTGCAACGATCTACAATGCTGGCGAGTAACTTATTGAAATTGAAAGATCACATAATTCTCGGCACTGATGCGGGAGCTGTCGGTGATTTTTTTGGTTATTCAGATCATGTCGAATTAGCACTGTTTGCGCGGATGGGGATGACTCCTATGGAAGCTATTGTGGCTGCAACTTCGCGCGCGGCGCAGGCCTTCGGTTTGACTGACGTGGGCAGTTTACAAGCAGGCAAGGCTGCAGACTTTGTTATTCTGGATGCAAATCCACTAAACGATATTAATAATACTCGACAAATCAGCGCGGTTTACTTGCGTGGTCAAGCTGTAGATCGGGAGGGGTTAAAGACAAGATGGGTACTAGAAGATTGATTCCAAAAACAGGCGCTAGAATTCTTTCTTCAAGATATGCGTGTGGAATATTTGCAAGTGGAATTTTTCTTCTGTTCACACCGAGCGTGTTCGCCCAGTCCGGCAATGCTGATGGGGAGTGGACGAGCTATGCAGCTGATGCAGGTTCAACCAAATACACTAATCTTAATCAAATTGATGCTGATAATTTTGATGAATTAGAAATTGCATGGCGCTGGGCCTCCATCGATGGTGATCTAGATTTTGAAGCAATGTTAGGCCCTGATGCGGATGTGAGCTATGGACGATTACAGGCAACTCCTCTAATGATTGACGGTACGCTTTATATGATCACAGCAGTTAATCAAGTTGCGGCCTTAAGTGCTACAACAGGAGAATTGATGTGGTCTTTTGATCCACAAGCTTACCTCTCGGGCACGTCCATTAGCCCACTGGGATATCACCATCGCGGTGTTGCCTACTGGAGTAACGGCAACAAGTCTCGCGTATTGTTCGCGACTAACGATGGTTATCTTTTCTCATTAGACGCAGGTACTGGTGAGCCTGATTTAGCTTTCGCTGGTGGTCGCATTGATATGACCGATGGCATACCGAGAGCAAATAGAGTTGCCTTGGACTACACTGGTGCAGTCCCACTAGGAACCGTTTCTCCGCCGATCGTGGTTGGAGATGTACTTATAGTTAATCAGATCACTTCTAATCGTCCCCACTATAAAGAACGCCCGCCTACTTTTGTTCGTGGATATAACATTCTTTCTGGAGAATTAATCTGGACATTTCATACTATTCCCCAGGGCGGGGAATTCGGTGTAGATACCTGGCAAGAAGAATCCTGGCGTTACACTGGTAATGGTGGTGTCTGGACCCAAATGAGCGCTGACCTTGAATTAGGCTATGTCTATTTGCCAACTGAAGCACCAACGAATGATTTTTATGGGGGTCACCGGCCAGGGGATAATCTGTTTACTCAAAGTGTTGTAGCATTGGATGCTGCCACCGGAGAACGAGCCTGGCATTTTCAAATGATTCATCATGGTGTGTGGGACTATGACACACCTGCTGCACCAAACTTAATCGATATCAATGTCGATGGCAGAGAGATTAGAGCGCTAGCTCAGGTTACCAAACAAGGGTTCACTTACGTGTTTGATCGCGCCACTGGCGTTCCAGTTTGGCCGATTATTGAGCGACCAGTTCCTCAGGGAACAATGCCTGGGGAACGCACATCGCCGACTCAACCCTTTCCCACTAAGCCGCCCGCTTTTGTGGTGCAAGGATTAACAGAAGACGATCTTATCGACTTCACTCCTGAGTTAAAGGCGGAGGCATTAGAAATTCTTGACGACTATGTCTATGGCCCTCTCTTCACGCCAGCTAGCCTACCCAATGACAACACTGGCACCCGCGGTACGATTTTTGTACCTAGTGCCGGTGGCGGCGCAAACTGGCCTGGCGCTGGTGTTGATCCTGAAACAAATGTCTTATTTGTCCCTGGTTCTAACGGTGCCTTTTATCCTTTTATGGGAACGCTGCCCGAAGACGAATCTAACTTCCGTTTTTATCGCTTGGCCAATCGAGGCGTTTCCGGACCGCGCGGCTTGCCTCTGCTCAAACCACCTTACTCTACCATCACTGCCTACGACATGGATCGAGGCGAAATTCTATGGCAAGTGCCAAACGGTGACGGTATGGCTCGAGTGGAAAACAGTTCTGCGGTTGAGGGAATAGACTTACCTCCTCTTGGTGGAGGTGGGCGTCACCCGGTATTAGTGACGGCAACGCTACTTATCCATGGGCAGAATGCTGGCTATGGCCCTTTGCTTATCGCTCGCGATAAAGAGACAGGTGAAGAAATTTCTTCTCTCGAACTGCCGGCGAATCCAGGAGCTGCGCCTATGAGTTATGCCGTCGACGGCAAGCAATACATTGCAATTGCAGTCAACAATACGCCGGTTCCTGAGCTGCTTGTTTTCGCTCTTCCTGGGAATTAGCAGCTGTTGGGGCCTTGGAAGAATTAGCAAAAATTTGGTTATAAAGTGGCAGCTCGAGTGGATCTTTAAGAATTTGATGTGACTCTAAAAACCAAAACGTACTAACCATATGCTATTGGACAAAGCCCTGAATTGGATATACTGTTTCCTTTTCGAACAGATCAAGATGGAGAAATCGTGATGAGAAAAGTTGAGCTGACCTCAATTGTAATTGGAATAGTACTCCTTGGGGGAGTGTTTAGCTGGATGGTCACGGCTCCTTACCTCGGAAACACGGGACTCTCCCGCACCCCAGGCATTATTCTGGGTGGGGAATTCGCCGAAGTGCCGAGCGACTTCACTTCGCTTAATGAAAGTGTTCGCGGCCCCTTGCTGATGAAGCAAAGTGGTTTTCCGCCTTTCGTAAATTATCTGTCTTGGGTGGGTACTCCCGAAGGTGTTATTACTGCCACTCGCCCTGATGGTGGACTTTGGGCGCAGCGTGTTCGCGATCGTGGTGGAAATGGTTGGCTGCGTATAGGTGAAGCGGTTTACGAGATGGAAGCGTTTGAAATTCATGGTGATGAACGTATTGCGATGATGGAACAATGGGCTTCAAAATCTGGCAGAACATTAGATGAGCCACTTTATGAAGGATCCGAGCCACTTCGTGATTGGGAGGTTTTTTTCTGGAAGCCTCGGTCATAGTTCAGCACAATTCAAGTTCCTATTAGAATCGTATTGAACAATAAAAGAGGTTTGGACTCTTTTATTGTTCGATAACCTAGATCATTGTTGTCTAAAGAATTTCAAGAATACATTTCTGGTTTATGAGTTAACCTTTTACAAAGTTATGCTTCTTGCATAAAACTAGCTTCAGTTTGAGCAACTAGCTCCCCGGTGTTGGCTCTAAACATTTTCCCCTCCATCACAACGAGTCTGCCACGTTGCTTAATACACTGGCCTTCGAGTTTTACTTTTGTGCCAGTCGGCAAGCTACCTTTATAACGGATATCGCATTTTGCAGTGAAGCCGCGCATGCCATTTAGATGAATCCAATTCGCCATTACATCATCTAGTACACTAAAAATAATGCCGCCATGGGTTACGCCATCCCAGCCACAATGCAAAGCGTCTGGACTAAATTCTGAACGGCACACGTTGTCATCATCTAAGCGAAACACCAGTTTAAGGCCGATATTATTTCCTGGCCCACAGACGAAACACCTTTCGCCATCTGCAGTCACGTGATTCATAGGATTAATTCCTTTCCTCTAAGTTAAGGTTCGATTATAAATCTCTACAAAATAGATACAATACGGGACCGTATGAGGAATTTTTGACTTCTATATTTCCAAGTCAAATCCCCTTTTCACCCAAAGGATGTTTCAATTCAGAAATAATATCTTTGCTATAGATGATAGGAAAAAATGGCAGACAGCAATCAATCTATAAATGACTGGCCATCTAATTGAGAAAAAATATCGTCAGGGATAGATAATTGAAGGTGGTTTGCTATCGAAGGCAAAATATCAACTACTGCTGGAGAACTGCCAAATCGACTATTTAGGTTTTTGCTATTGGTGGCTATCCAAGTTGTTCGTTCTCGCTCACTCTGGCCGCCATGATTCTTGCCAGTGGCAAAATCCCTGCCATGATCGGTTGTCACTATGAACAACCAATCTTCATTATGTGTTACTTGTCTAGACTTCACAGAATTCCAGATTCTACCTACATAACTATCGATGAGTGTTACCGAATTCATGAGTTTAGGCCCATCACCAAATAGATGGCCCACATCGTCCGTATATTCCAGATATACCCAGGACAAATCGGGGCCATACTCGCGAATATAGCGCGCAGCTTCGTTGCTAACCAAGTCATCAATATCCCTTATAAAGTTTCTATCCTCATCATGAGGGAAACGGTCAAGGTCTAGTTCAAATCCATCGAAATAGTAGTCAAGCTTGTATCCACCAGCCTCGCTTAATCCATCGCCGACTAAACGAGTTCGGTTTTCTAACCATGTCGAAAATAAGGCTGTCTTTAATGAGCTGTTATGATATTTGGCAATTCTAAAAATATCCCAGTATTGATAATTAGGGTTTTCGATAACATTGTCATAAACATTATGCTTGTTCGCCCAAGTTCCTGTTAATAGGCTGTTATAGCCGACCGCTGAAACCGTTGGGCTTTGAGTGGCTCCGCTCACCTCGCCACCGACGTATGACCTTGTATAGCCTCCATTGGTAACGAGTTCATTAATACTCGGCGTTTGAGCTTGTTCAAGCACGTCTGCAGGAATTCCATCAACTATAATAAATATAGCCTTTGGTGCTGATTTTGATGCGTCATTTGCTAATTGGCATCCCGAAAGAATTAGACCTAAAACCACTAGACAGACAAATCTAGTAGGCCCCATCAATGACGAGGGAATTGGTGACATGGGTTATCTCTTTGGTTGTGTTTCTATCTGGGAAAGTTTAACAGGGATTAAATGGAGTCTGATAGACTCATTGGTAATGAACTCAACCATTTTTCCGCAGAGTACCGGTTCGTAATGCAGACGATTCTCTCGAGCGCTGTTATAGCAGTGTTGATTGTTTCGTTCCTGATAATATTGCGTTGGGGTAATCTTATTCTTACTGGTCAGATGCCAGCTCGTTTTTTTGCCTTTTTTGCGATTTTGTTTACTTCGGGTCTCGATGTGGGGCTGATCATGTTTCCGCTGACCGAATTTCCGATCTATGAGGTTGAGCAGGTTTATAGCTTTACTAACCCTATTGCTATCGAGTTCGGTTTTTGGGGCTTTTTTATTTGGATCTTCTATTTTCTAACGACCTGTTATTTTTGCATTATTGAACCACGTTTGAAGATCTTTGAAATTCCTTGGGTGAAATTCATAAACAACGTCATCATCATTGCCACCTGTGCATTTTCTGGCTATTTGTTTTTACAATACTTACCGGACTACTTCCCAGGGATTCCCCCATTTTTTAGATTCTCCATCGTTGCTATTGTGCTTATGGGAGCCGTTTTTTCCAGCACCGATATTCGTTATGTCAAAATTCTAAGTTTGTCCTCTACGTGGTTGTTCTTCGCATTAATACTAGTGATGTGGGTTTTTGGTGGTTTAGGTTTGGGCGGCTTGGTTACCAATCTTCTTGAAATTAGTGACTATTTTATAAATATCTATCATTTTATTTTGCCTTTCTCAGATTACCATGCGTTCTACCTATTCTGGTGGTTTGCCTGGAGTATCATGATTGGGCAATTTGTTTCCCGATTTGTTGGTGGTTTGCGTACTTGGCAGCTATTGATAGCTTTGTTAATTATACCTTCCATACCAATCGCACTATGGTTCTCTGTACTATTTGAAGTCTATGAGCAGGGTCTAGACATTTCTGGTTTTATAAATGGATTTATGATTTTGGTGGGAGTCATCTTCGTTACTAACTCTTTAGATTCATTAACAAGACTTTACTCAGAGAATCTTCATTTGACTGTCGGTCGGCTTGGTAAGCTAAAATATATTGGCATACACTGGTGTCTACTATATGGACTAATATTGTTTTATCAATTTACGCCATTACAGATTGAATGGATCGGATTAGTAGTTATTGGTTTCTATGCTGCAATCTCAGTATTGATTTATTTTCGCAGGCAGATGCTTACACTTTCGACAAACACTTAACAGGGGATCGCCTTGGGTGAATTCGACTATATAATAGTAGGCGCAGGTTCGGCGGGTTGTGTATTGGCAAACAGATTGTCTGTTAATCCGTCTAACCGTGTGCTGTTAGTCGAAGCGGGTGGCCGTGATAAAAATATTCTCGTGCAAATGCCAACGGCATTGTCCTACCCAATGGCCATGGATAGATTTAATTGGGGCTATTATTCTGAGCCTGAGCCGGGTCTAGATGGCCGATGTATTAGCTGTCCTCGCGGTAAGGGGCTGGGGGGCACCTCATCAATCAATGGCATGGTTTATGTGCGTGGCAACGCTCATGATTTTGAGGAATGGGAGTCCTTAGGGGCAGAGGGTTGGGGTTATCGAGACTGCCTACCTTACTTCAAGAGAGCTGAAACATGGGTTGGAGGAGGTGATACCTATCGAGGTGGAGACGGTTATCTTGGAGTGAGCGCAGGAAATGAAATGCGTTTGAATCCTCTCTACCAGGCCTTTATCGATGCAGGAGTCGAAGCTGGTTATCCAGGAACCAAAGACTACAATGGCGAACATCAGGAAGGTTTTGGCCCTATGCACATGACTGTGCGTAATGGCGTCCGTGAGTCAACGGCACGAGCCTATTTAAAGCCCATCATGCACCGCTCAAATCTCACAATTCTTACTAATGCACTGGTTCATCATATTGAGTTTGCAGAAAATCGGGCAATTGGTATCCGTTTGGAAATAGGCGGTACTTCGAAAAGTATCCATGCTGGACGAGAATTGCTTTTAACTGCGGGCGCAATTGCATCTCCAATGCTGTTGCAACGGTCAGGAATAGGCAGCGAAGAGATATTAAATACGGCCGGTATAAAAATAATACATAACCTTTGTGGTGTCGGTGAAAATTTGCAGGATCACCTGGAAGTGTATTTTCAGTTTCATTGTAAAGAGCCTATAACTTTGAATTCGAAATTAAATTTGTTCAGAAAAACTTTAATAGGTGCCAAGTGGCTTTTATTTAAAAAGGGTTTGGGTGCAACTAATCATTTCGAATCCTGTGCGTTTATCCGTTCAAAGAAAGGCTTAAAATCTCCAGATATTCAATATCACTTCTTGCCTGCAGCGATGCGCTATGATGGAACGCCTTCTATTGATGGCCATGGATTTCAAGTGCACGTAGGTCCAAATAAGCCAAAGAGCCGAGGATGTGTAAGAATAAATTCGGCAGATGCTTCAGCGGTACCCAGTATTCTTTTCAACTACTATCAGCACGAAGAAGATATTCAATCTTGGCGACAATGCATCCGCCTCACTCGAGAAATCATGCAGCAGCCAGCTATGGATAAATATCGTGGAGCAGAAATTCAGCCAGGATTTGATGTAAACAGTGATGCTGAGATAGATGCTTGGGTAAAGCAGAACGTCGAAAGCGCTTATCATCCTGCGGGCACTTGTAAGATGGGTAATTCAGAAGACCCTTTGGCGGTTGTTGATAAGAATTGCAATGTACTTGGAATAGAAAATTTGCGCGTAGTTGATGCGTCAGTTTTCCCAACTCTGCCTAACGGTAACATAAACGCGCCAGTTATAATGGTGGCAGAAAAAATTGCTGACGTAATTCTCGGTGAGGAGCCTCTTGCAAGGTCAGAGGTGTCGATAAAGGTTCCGATAGAATGGCAAAACCGGCAGCGAGAAGGAAAGCCGATAAGAAAGGCCGATCTTAAGTAATCCAGCATTCCTTGCTTGCGTGCAGAGTCAATCAAGCTCTAATTAGTAGTACCTGACAATAATCCTCTTAGTCATCTACTGATGGAATGCTTCCTGAATTTTTACCCTCAACCTCCCAGCGTCTCCAGCCAGCTAAAATTCCTGCTAATCCGTGATTGCCTTCATGACAAGCAAATTCATAAATTCGTTCAGACATGCGGCTCATTGGTAATCTAGCGGACCAGGGTTGTGCCCAAGTATTTGGATCATTCACCGTAAATTCATAGTCTAGCGTATTCTCATCGAGCCAACTAATGCGCTCTTCAATTTTCATGTCTGGTGAAGTATTACGCCAACCATAATCCGGATAAAAATTCTGCGTGTTAATTACTAAAGTGTCTCCTTCCCATCGAGCAATCGAATTTCCAGTCCATTGCGAAAAAGATGCGTCATCCACGTCAGTAAAAGGAATTATTCGGGCGTGGTGCACCATCTCTGTCATGATCATCACGTGATGTTCGGTCTGCACCAGCTGCATATTGTTGTTGTATGAGCCCGAGACCATTGGAGGGCCTGTGCGGTTATTAATGATGCATCGATCATTTAGGGTGCGAGCTTCTGGTCCTGCACTCTCTCGTCGGACTTGTTGGGTATAGTCAGCTCGTTCTTTGCCAATTTCGCTGAGGGCAGGCAATCGGCCATTTGGCGGATCGAAAACTAGTGAAGTCCGATAATCTCCGACAGTATCCTTGCCGCGCTCATACCAGAATTCATTATAGGAAATCACACCTGGTGGATACCCTGCGCCACCTACGGAGTCAATAATGAGATCCCGATTCTGGCGGTTGTTTTCGTAAGCCGCCCATTCCTCGGCTTCTTCACGAGTTAGCGTTGCCTTGTCCGCCAGTTCTGAAGGTCGTTGCAAAGGGGTGAGGGTGCGAAAGGTATAGGTACCTTGTAGGTCCGGATGACCATGCAGAGTACGCGGGATTTCTTGTTGAGCCTGGAGTGCGGAACTAAGTGTTGCTGTAATTATTAGTGGGGCGAGCCATTTTTGAGTCATTAGAGTCTCCAGCCGAATATTTATTGTTATTGTCGGCAATTGGGATAATGACAGTACTCCAATGGGGGAAGTATTTGAAGGGCCTATTGAAACGTAGGAGGTTCGCTATTTGCAGAAAGAACTGTTGAATTGCCGTCACAACCCTTTTAGTTGATTGTCAATATCCTTTAAGCAGACAATTTTCTCTTTAGCTTAAGCAGAATGATCACCAATTATCCCGCAATCGACGCAACTCAATAAAGGTTGATTGATCATCTAGCGCGCTTGCGCCAATTCCTTCGCGTACTTGGGGCTGATCGAGCCGGAAGAAAACATTTATTTCTCTTTCAATGCCAATGTTGCTTACGAAGCTTTCAGCGTCTAGTCCTTCTTGAAATTCTGTTCGTAAGTCGATCGCTGATTGATTGTCAGGCTCGCGATCGAGCGTGAATTCCAAATTATTTTGAATATAGTCATGGCCTGGAAAAATTCGCACGTCATCTGATAGTGGGAAAATTTGTTCCACAAAAGTGTTGTACAAAACTTTGGGTTCGCCACCAAAATCACAACGGCCTACTCCAGCATTAAATAAAGTATCACCACAGAACAGAGCAGGTTGTTCTGCATTAGTGCCTGAAAAATACAAACAGATATGACTCATCGTATGGCCGGGAGTATCCATCACTTTCAGGCTTATTTCACCGCATTGTAATGTGTTACCAGCAAGTAATCCTCTATCCACATTTGGGATCGCGTTCATGGCTTCAGCATGGGCAACTAACTTTGCGCCAGTAACTTCAATAACAGGACCATTGCCACCAATATGATCATGGTGGTGATGGGTGTTGGCAACGGTTTTGATGAGCCAACCTAGGTCTGCAGCAACTTGCAAGCACATGCTATGATCTAGCGGATCAATGGCGATTGCTTCTAAGGTCTGTTCGCAAGCCAATAAATACATGTAGTTGCGCAAGTTGTTTCGGATGGGGATTTGTTTGATTAGCATAGGCTCTTTTAATGTTATGAATAGTGCTCAGAATAATAGATTACAGAGCGCATTTTGTAACGAACTTTGTCAGCGGCTGAATATTGATTAAGAGCAGTGCTTGGGTAAGCATGATCTCAAAATAGCATTAAGACCATTTCGCGTCAGAATTTCTCAAAAGACACACAGTTTTTAACTACCGAAAAATAGAAATCATTCTAGCAATTTAATATTTTCTTAAATCAATTCAAAAGATTGAAATAGCCAAAGCTATATTCGTAAGAGAATGTTCTAATAACGTATATTGCGCACCATTATGATGTATTACATTTCCTATATTTTCTTAGATTATGAAAAGCAATGATTATAAGAAGGACCAGCGATGACCGACAGTATTGAAGACGGCAAGGGCAAGACCAAAATACCGCCTGTTGTGCCGATGGATAATCCATATGCCAATGCTAGTACAAGGAATTACGCGCTGGTGGTTCTGACTTTGGTCTATACCTTTAATTTTATCGATAGACAATTGCTGTCCATTCTACAGGAGTCAATTAAGGTAGATTTATCTCTATCAGATAGCCAACTGGGGTTGTTAACGGGTTTTGCATTTGCCATGTTCTACGTAACTGCAGGAATTCCAATTGCTCGTCTAGCAGATAGAAGCAACCGCAGAAACATCGTCGCCATCTCGGTGGGTTTGTGGAGTTTTATGACTGCGATAAGTGGGTTTGTCCAAAACTATGCCCAACTATTGGCTGCAAGAATTGGTGTTGGCATCGGTGAAGCAGGGGGAAGCCCACCTTCTCACTCAATTGTCTCAGATATTTTTCCGCCCGAGAAAAGAGCAAGTGCGCTCG
>Ga0206683_10000640_pt1 | contig 25039 bp, 22 predicted proteins | sample M280m12015metaG_FD_155483 | JGI IMG/M metagenome (GOLD analysis project Ga0206683, IMG submission 155483) | Ammonia-oxidizing marine archaeal communities from Monterey Bay, California, United States - M2 80m 12015 | ecosystem: Environmental > Aquatic > Marine > Intertidal zone | place: USA...
TACCCGGAAAACCGAGAAAGATCACACAGATATTTTTTGGGGGGACAGCACGTCCAGGTAAAAAAATCGCAGACTGGATGATTAACAAGTCAGCAAATAAAGAAAGATCAGAAAGTGAGAGTCAGGTATCTAGATCTCTTAGTCCTCCATGGACTCGGGAAAGAATTAAAGTCAACTCTGTAGGTTTAATATTCTTCGTTCTCCTCATACTTTCGATAGTTACCCCAGATATTGCGGCTAGTAGAATAGTCGATGGAAGTCAAAAACTTCCAAGTTTTATAGCGCGACTTACACCTAATGACTGGTCATGGTTTACGGATCGACTTTTCAGTGACATGATCGACACTATCGCTATCGGTTTTGCTGCTACTGGAATAGCTTTGTTGTTTGCGATACCCTTTTCTTTTCTTGCTGCCAGCAACACTGCGCCCGGGAGATTCGTATATTTAATTTCGCGTTTTTTCATGTTGCTCGTTAGATGTGTTCCAGAACTAGTGGTGGCTGTGATTTTCGTAGCAGCAATAGGACCTGGACCTAAGACCGGTACCCTTGCTCTTGCAATTGGGATGTTTGGATTTATAACAAAACTTTTTGCTGACTCCATTGAAGAAGCGCGTCAAGAAATACGAGACGGTGTTAACTCCACAGGAGCGAACAGACTTCAAGAATCGGTTACTGGTGTCTTGCCGCAGGTTGCGCCATCTATGGTTAGCCACTCTTTATACCTCCTTGACGTTGCAATCAGAAGCTCAACGATTCTAGGAATCGTTGGTGGTGGTGGTATTGGTTTCTTGATGATGAGTGCAGCTAAGCGACTCTATTTAGAAACTTTAGGTGGAATAATTTTTTGCATATTCGTTGTTGTCTGTCTTGTAGAAATCATTGCCACTTGGATAAGACGAAAAATTATTTAGAGATTTAATCAAATTATCTTTATTCGATAAAGATAATTTGCAAGTGACCCCACTGTCTTACTTACTGCTGAAAGAATGTAAACATGCAGTTCACCACTTCGCAAATAGCAAATGTCACTTTTGGCGAGTTAAAAGGTGAAGAGAAAGTAATACAAGCCGTAACACAAGATTCTCGAAAAGTAACACCAGAGTGTCTTTTCATACCACTTATTTCAGAAAGAGATGGCCACACCTATATCGACGAAGCTCTTTCACTTGGTGCTGCAGCGTACTTAACTCAGCAAGAGCCAAAAGAAGGAACATCCATACACGTCGAAAACACCTCAACCGCTTTGACACAACTCGGCAAGTCGGCACGTTTTTCATTGCATGTTCCTGTTGTAGGTATAACTGGATCTGTAGGTAAGACTTCAGTTAAAGACATGACAAATGCCGTTCTAAGTCAGCAGGGAGAGGTTCATGCGAGTCTCAATTCTTACAACAATGAAATAGGCGTTCCTTTAACGCTCTTAAACGCCCCAGAGAAATCTTCATTTCTGGTAGTTGAAATGGGGGCTCGAAAAGAGGGTGATATAGAAGACCTTTCTAAAATTGTGTACCCAGACATCGGAGTCATAACCAATGTCGTCGAGTCTCACACCGAAGTGTTTGGTTCACTCGACTCAATATCAGACACAAAGGGAGAAATATTAGATCGTCTCCCTTCGGAAGGATGTGCCGTGCTTAACGCTGACGTTGATGAAGTTATGCAGCAGTCTTCAAGAACCCGCGCCAGAAAGTTGACATTTGGTAAACTAGGTGAAGTGCGAGCTTCTTCTGTGAAGTTTGATGAAAGCTTGAACCCAGACTTCGTGATGGAGACTCCTTGGGGTAGAACTGAAATAAAATTAAATGTTGCAGGTGAGCAGATGGTTTCGAACGCACTAGCAGCTGCATCTGTAGGTTTAGCCGCTGGACTACCACTCGAAGCGGTAGCAGAAGGTTTGAGCTGTGTTGAACTGTCGCCATTAAGAATGGAAATTGTCATTAGCTCTAGTGGAATAACTGTAATTAACGATACGTATAATGCAAATCCGACTTCGATGAAAGCAGGTCTTGATTCATTAGCTTTGCTTCCAAACACGGGAAGAAAAATTGCTTTCTTAGGCTTTATGGCGGAATTAGGAGGCAATACCCCTGAGGCGCATATGGGAATTAAGAGGCACGCGGAGCAAGTGGGGGTCGAAGTGATCGCAGTTGCAACAGATCTCTATGGTGACTCTCGAGTTGTTGATTTGGAAGATGCTTTAACCGAAATCGAAGATATGAAACTTGGCAAAAATGATGCACTGCTATTTAAAGCAAGTCGAATTGTTGGACTCGAAACAATTGCAAACAAGATAATCATTTAAAATTCGAAGTGGTAATGGTGCTAATTTTGGACTCTATATAAAAGCAATTTAAATGACATAATATTCTTCTAGTGCGATTCATCAGGAGGTAGAGGCCGGAAATGAATTCTAAGAAAAATCAAAAAACTGTGACTTCTCGTGCTGAACTAGCTCCCGGCTGGATCAATCCGGAAGTATCAGACTTTCCAATAGAAGGTTTTAGGTACACATCTTCAAATTTTTATGAAAAAGAGTGGGATGGAATGTGGACGAAGGTCTGGCTGCTTCTTGGTCGTGCAAGCGAAATTCCTTCTACGGGTGATTATCAGGTAGAAGAAATAGGGACCGAATCGATAATAATGATACGCCAAGCTGATAAATCAATTCGTGCTTTTTACAACGTTTGCCAACACAGGGGTTCACGTTTGATTAATAACACCCAAGGGCAAACTGAGGTTTTTACATGCCCGTATCACAGTTGGGAGTGGGCGTTTGACGGCAGTCTTTCCTCAGTGCAGGATCCCGATGATTTCCCTCAAGGGAACCCTTGCGAAGAGTTAACCTTGGAGAAGGTTGCTTGCGAAGTTTTCGCTGGTTTTATTTGGATCAATCTGGATCCTGATTGCAAGTCACTAAAAGATTATTTGGGCCCATTATGGAATGAATGGTCTGCTTATGAAATTGACAATTGGTCACGAGTTCTGAAAATTTCGTCCCAGGTTCCCTGCAACTGGAAAGTAATACAGGACAATTTTTGCGAGTCATATCATTTACCAACAGTTCACCCCCAGCTTGCCGATTCTCACGAAGAGAATTATGTCTATACACAGTTCGACATGGCAATCGAAGGACACAATCGAATGATCATGATGGGGGCAACACCATCAAGAAATCTACGAGGAGAACACCCTATTCTTCCGAGTTCTTTAGCTGAACGGATGGAACGCTGGGATTTAAACCCAGAAGATTTCAGTGATCGCGTTTATGAGGTAAGACTGGCTTTGCAGAAAAAAATGAGAGAACTCGGTTCTAGTAGAGGTCACTCTCATTACGAGAATTTGCGCGACGCCCAGTTGACTGACTCACATCATTACAACTTATTTCCAAATTGTTCACTAACTTTTTCCGCCGATGGTGTCCTTTTGCAACGCATGCGACCGGATTCAATAGATCCTCAAAAATGTTTCTTTGACCATTGGTATTACGCCAAAAATACCGAACTTGCAGATTCGGCAACAAATATAGAACTTACGGATACTAGTGACTTGCAAGAGGTAATTAAATACGGCGAGCAATCAATGGGTTTGATACCTGATCAAGACATAGCTATAGCTGTTATACAACAACTCGGACTGCAATCAAGAGGTTACAGGGGTGGGTTTTTGTCCGGACAGGAAAGCAGGATCAGGCGATTCCACGATGTTATTGATAGTTATATGTAATAACTTTTAGATTTTATAGAAAAGGGAATAAATGGAAGAAAAATGGTTCACTGATCACTCTCCAAGCCAACGCTGGCCTCATTACACACGAGCTAATGCAGGCGAGGTTCTCCCTACCCCTGCAAGCCCTTTTGGTCAAAGCTACGGATTTGATAACTGCATAATGAGAGGGTGGCAGTTAGGTTCAACCCAAACAGGTTTTTATGAACTTGACGAATACAGGGATTATCCGCCAGAAATGTGCGGTTTTTTTGGTGGCTATTTTTATATAAATCTTTCTTGCATTCGAATGCAAGCGGTAAGGAATCCAGCCATAACAGTTGAGCAGCTGGATCTTGCTATTTTTGGAGATCAACCAGATTGCCCTGAATATGAACCTCATCCAGAAGATGAGAAACCCCACCTGCAGCCTTTAGCCGATTCTCATATGCAGTTTGTTCTTAGTTCTTCTAAATGGCCAGAACTAGATGAGGAGAGAGCACTTGCGGACAAAGAGCGTGAAGAGAGACCAGATCTAGGGTTATTGACTGATGAGGAGTTGTTAAGAAGACTACGATATTTTCAACCACTTATTGAAAAACTGGCACGCAATCAAATGGTTTCAGCAGGTTCATCTGGAATTGCACCTGGGATGCTGGCAGCCGTCGGTGAAGCTATAGATGATTCAAGTATTCCTGTTCGTCTTCTATCTAGCTTGGGTGATGTAGATTCTGCAGCCCCATCATTTGCAATATGGGAAATGTCTCGTTTAGTTAGAGATTCTCAAAAACTTTCTGAACTTTTTGATTCAAACTCGGATTTCTTGTATGACGAACTTAATGAAGAGAAGAATGGATTTGAAGAAGTAGATAAATTCGTTGAATCTTTTCACGATTTTATCTATGAGTATGGTTCACGTGGGGCAAACGAGTGGGAGTTGAGTAGTGAAACTTGGGAAACGAAACCTTCTATAGCTTTAAAAGCTATAGATCAGGTCAGATCCCAAAGTAATGAACGATCGCCGAAAGTTGCAGCAGAGCGTCTCGCCCTTGAAAGAGAAAATCTTGTTGAAGAAGTAAGAGCTAAGTTGAACGAGATTGGTAACGATGAGTTAACTGGAACCTTTGAAGGTGCAATAATTGCGGCGAACATGATGATCTTTCGAGAGCGTTCTAAGACCACTTTAGTTAAACCATTGCATGAAAGTCGTATGACGATACGTGAACTTGGGCGACGGCACCATGAAGCAGGAGTACTTGATTCCGCCGAAGAAATATTCATGCTTCTTGATGAAGAATTGGAAACTTTTGTAACTGATCCAAGTTCATTTGCTGAAAAACTTTCAAAACGTTATGTGAATTGGAAAGCATTGTGGGACTTAGAGCCACCATTTTTTATTCGCGATGGGGTTGTACCAGGTCTTTCAGAGTGGGATAGAAAGTCTAACGGGATTGAAAAAGCTGTCCTAAATGTGGGAGATGTTCTAGAAGGTGTCCCCGGGTCTCCCGGAATTACTCAGGGTAGAGCACGGATAGTTCTTGATCCGTCTAATCCGCCTGATTTGCTTCCTGGCGATATCATGATTGCACCTATAACAGATCCTGCTTGGACGCCACTTTTTCTAGCTGTTGAAGCTGTAATAGTGAATGTAGGTGCGCAAATTAGCCATGCCGTAATAGTGAGTAGAGAGTTGGGTATACCGTGTGTGGTTTCAGTAAAGAACGCTACCTCACTAATACCTGATGGAGCAATTCTCAAACTAGATGGAACTCTAGGAGAGGTGGAAGTCTTGGAATTGCCATGAATAATTCTGAAAAGGTTATGGCTCTAGCCAAACCTTGGGTGCGCCCTCCGCTTCGAAACGTTCCTATTTTGGGAGAGCAATATACGTCAACAGAATTCTTTGAACGTGAATGGAATGAAATGTGGACAAAAGTTTGGCTACTGATGGGTCGTTCGAATGAAATGTTGGAGCCAGGTGCATACCAGATTGAAGAGATAGGACCTGAGTCATTCATCATGATTAGACAACAAGATGGGTCTATCAAAGCTTTTTACAATGTTTGCCAACATCGTGGTTCGCGTCTTCTCTTTGATTGGGAAGGCATTACTAATCAAATAGTTTGCCCCTATCACGGTTGGGAATGGGCCAGTGACGGTTCGTTGACCCGAGTCCAAGACCCTGAAGATTTTATCGATGGTAATCCTTGTGATGATCTGACTTTGGTAGAAGTAGATTGTGAAGTTTTTGCTGGTTTTATTTGGTTAAATATGGATCCTGAGTGTGTGACTTTAAGGGAGTTTTTGGGTCCGGTTTGGGAAGAATTCGAGGCCTATCAGAGTGATGACTGGATCCGTGGGCTTTCATCTACAGTTGATGTTAAGTGCAACTGGAAGGTGCCCCAGGATAACTCTTGTGAGTCTTACCACCTGCCCGCAGTTCATCCGCAGGGACTGAAATGGATTGAACATAGCTATAAGTACTGTCATTTCGACTGGTGTGAAGAAGGACATAACCGAATGTCTATACCAATGGTCACTCCATCTCATTCACTTGCAGGTGAAGAGTTGGAAGTGGATGATCAACTGGGAGAGATGCTAGAACCATGGGGGTTAAAAGCAAATGATTTCAAAGGAAGGGAATTTGAAACTCGACAAAATGTCCAGTCTGCTAAAAGAGAGCTTGGTGGTAAGCATGGGTACCAATTCGATCAACTTTTTGATGATCAGCTAACAGATGCTTACCACTACAACATATTTCCTAACGTAACAATTAGTTTTGCAGGAGCAGAATATATAGGACTTCAAAGAATGAGGCCACACCGTCGTGACCCAGAACGTCATTACTACGATAATTTCATGTATTTGTCGCACGGTGCAGCTTCGCGCATAGGTGTCACTAAGCCCGAAGAACGAAGATTTTTTAAATACGGAGCAGCGTTAATGAATCGACAAATTGCTGATCAGGATTTGGCGATTAGTACTGGACAACAACTAGGCCTCGCTTCGCGCGGCTATCAGGGCGTGAGGCTGGCTGGACAGGAAGGTCGCGTCCAGAGGTTCCACGACGTTTTGGATGAATATCTAGATGCTTCTAGACCTTAAATTATTTTTTAGTCCTAATTAACTAGACAATTCATAGATTGCTGACAACAGAGTTTCCGATTTCTTTTGTGCCGACAACTTCAGGGTCTAATTTTTTGCATGCTTCAACAATTCGTGAGGCAGAATCTTGCTCTCCAAGAAAATCAAGCATCATTGCTCCTGAAAGTATTGCAGCTACAGGATTAGCCACACCTTGTCCGGCAATATCAGGTGCTGAACCGTGAACTGGTTCAAACATTGATGGACCGGTCTTTTCCGGATTCAGATTTGCTGATGCTGCTATCCCAATTCCCCCTGAAACCGCTCCGCCTAAATCAGTCAAGATGTCACCGAACAGATTGTCGGTAACAATCACATCATACTGTTGAGGTGATTGAACCATATAAATACAAGCTGCATCACAATGGTTGTAGGTAGTTTCAACTTCGGGGTATTCCTCGGCTATCTCATTGAAAGTTCTATTCCAAAGATCGCCTGCGAAAGTAAGAACATTTGTCTTATGAACCATTGTGAGATGACGTCTTCGTTCCATTGCTAATTCAAAAGCAAATCTCACAGCTCTTTCTACACCATGCCGAGTATTAACTGAGCCTTGAGTGGCGATTTCATAAGGTGTCCCAAGTCGATGAACTCCACCCTCGCCTGCGTAAGAACCTTCGGTGTTTTCTCTAACTACTTGAAAATCAATTTTATTTTCCGGGAATACAAAAGGTCTTAAGTTGATGTAAAGATCGAGTTCAAAGCGCATTTTTAATAAAAGACCACGCTCAATTACACCTGGAGGAACGTTTGGTGTTCCAACTGCTCCTAAATAAATTGCATCCAGATCGCGCCATTCTTCTAGAACACTTTCAGGTAGCACGGTTTCATCACGTTCGTAGCGTTCTCCGCCAAGATCGTATTCAATGGTCTCTAAATTAATACCAGAGGCTTTTATGACTTTAAGGCCTTCAGATATTACTTCCGGTCCGATTCCATCACCTCCAACTACTCCTATACGGTTTGTCATTTTTGATCGTCACCTCACGAGTTGGGGGCATTTTTGACTAGATAAAAATTCTAGTCGACCATATCGATTTTATGTGAAGAATAAAATCATATTATTGAGTTAGGTATAAGGTCGTAATAATGCAATTAGATGTAGCAAAGCGTGAAAAAGATTTTTTGAGAGTTTTTGGAACTCAAGCAGAAAGTTATCTTCAGGGGCAGTTGAGTCAAGATGTTGAAGGAATGTTAGATGGTGAATCAAGATTTACGTTTCTTCTTCAACCTTCTGGAAAGGTTGAAGCGTGGCTAAGAATCACTCGCCAGAGTGAAAGTGAGTATTTACTTGATGTTGATAAAGGGTATGGAGAGCTTGTCATTGCGAGACTTAAGAGATTTTTATTACGAACTGATTGTACGATCGAAATTTCAGAGCATTCTCTCTACACAGCAACTGGAAACTCTCAAATGCAGAAAGGTACTGGCTATTTTGTGATCCCATATGTTTGGTTCGGTTTTGAATTTACGGATTATATTTTCAAAAATGAGAGTGTGCCTGAAGATTTGACTCCGATAAGTAATGAAGTTTGGAATGAAATCAGAATAAAAGCTGGTATCCCTGAAATGGGTAAAGAAATTGATACTTCCACGATTCCAGCGTCCTTAGGGATAGATGACCTATCCGTTAGTTTCACTAAAGGTTGTTATACAGGACAGGAACTAGTTGCGCGCGTAGATAGCCGTAAAGCTGGCACACCTTACCGTCTCGTAAAAATAAGTGGAACTTCAGAAGTCCTTGCGAGTAAGGGTCAACTTTTAAAAAACGGTGAAGAAATTGGAAGGATCACTAGCGAAGTAGTCGGAGAGGAGGGTTTTTTTGCACTTGGCTTTCTGAAACGAGGATTTGAAGTCCCCGTAGAAGCTCAGATCATTAATAGTGAATCAAATGAAAAAAATGTTGTTGTTATGTCTATAGGAGCTTAAAGACTATTAAAAAATCTTAAATAAGTATGAGCACGACCCGACATTGAAAATTTAGATGTGGTAAGTTTTTTACTTATTCATCCATTTTCCGCCCTTACAGGGCGGCTTTTTTATTTATTTTCCAGGTCTTTTGTAAACGACCTTTAAATTGCTTTTTGGAAGCTTGATGTGTTTTTTTGTTTCTTTTCTGTGTCTTCTTCTCTGTTCTTTTTCTACTTGAATCACTGAATCTTGTTTAAGGTCGAGAGTCTCTTGTGGGTAGATATTTTCTATTAGGAAGCGATCCTCCATGTAAAGAAGAATAGAACCATCAGAAGTGAATAGAATCGCTACCGGCGCAGTGCTTGCCATGACTTCTTCGAGGGCAGAAAATAGATGGGCACAATTTTTACATGAGCCATCTAGTAGAGCAATGCTAATCATGTAAATAAAGTAATCGAACGTATGTTCGATTACAAGTCGAATTGAGGAGTTTGATGAAGAAACAGGTTGTATGAATTTCACTTTTCCTGATGGTGGACAGGGGCAGAATTGTCCAGATGGAAACGGATTCTTTATAGACCCTTCAGGTATGAAAGTAGAGCAGTTTTTTGATTTTGAAACCGAATGCATTACTGAAACATTCCCAGATGGATTTTCGGAAATATATTGCCCGGATGAAGAACAGTCTCTTGCTAATTAAAATCCGAGTATTTGAGTTAATAAATGCCTTAAAATAACTTAATTTTGAGGCTCCCTCAGTGAGGTTCCATGAAGTCGTAACCTTATGTAATGACAGGTTTAGAGGAAAATAGAGAATTAGCAATCGAAAGATTCAAATCTGCTCAACGCGTTGGTTCTTGTTCTCCTTCAGATTTACTGGGTAGTTCAATTAGATCGCCTGTTTTAAGTGTTCTTAGTGACAAAAAAGTTGCAATCAAAAGTTATGGAATGCGAGGGTCAGACCTTCAAGGTCAATGGTTTAAATTAGTCAATCTTGCGGGGTTAAGACCTGACTCTTTGGGTTTTATTGAACGTAAGGGTAATTTAAAAAAATTCGCAAAAGAATTGAAAATCAAAGAAGAGACAATCCAGAAAAACTTAAAAGCTTGGAGTCGCAGAAAGAATCCTCCGGTTATTTACGAAACTCATTCGGGAAAAAAATCAAGAATTATTATTCAGATTCCACTTTTAACCGAGTGGTTATTATGGGTTGCTGATTCGCGTTCAATTGTGCATAGAGGAATGAAGGGATATCTGGATTTTAGAACTATAAATGAATTAACGACCTCTCTAATTTCTAAAGGTATCTCACCCCCACCTGAAAAGAATCTTTTACCTGTGGACGCGGCGCGAATGATACGAATAGCTGAAAAGAATCCTCTTTAGATTTTTTGAAATATTGTTAGTTGTTTGAAAGTTGTTTGATACTGGACCATAACTCTGCACCAACTTGAACCTCATCGGGGATGAAAACATTTGCACCAGGTAGACGAGCATTTGGTTGAGATTGAATGACATTAGCTAGCTTCTCTAATCTTTGCAGGAAACTGTCATCGTAAGCATCTACATCAATTACTATGTAGAACTGACCTAGATCATGAGGTTCGCCTTCAGGAGTTTTTAAAGGTGGAACCTCGACACTTAGTCTTGAACCAGTCAATACACCAGCTAATAGTTCTGCCATAAGTCCCAGGCCGTAACCCTTGTATCCACCCGCAGAAAGCAAAGAACCCTCTAAAGCATCTTTAGCATTGGTAGTTGGGTTTCCGTCTTTATCAACCGCCCAGCCAGAAGGAATTGATTCATTAGCCGCTGCTGCCATTGTGATTTTGCCGAGAGCTATGGCGCTTGTACTGAAGTCAAATTGAAAAGCTACTCCACCTTTACCATCTGGCACCGCCATAGCGATTGGATTAGTACCAAGTACAGGAGTTGAACCACCTGGGGGTGCTACAACCGCAGAAGCATTGGTTACTCCTATGGCTAGCATTCCTGACTTGGCTAGTTGTTCTGTGAAATACCCTAAAGAAGTACAGGTTTGTGTGTGTTCAATCGAGTAACTGCATATCCCATTGTTATGTGCTGACTCTATGGCTTGATTGAAACCTGCTGCAAAAGCGGATTGTGCGAAACCGAATCGTCCATCAACTCTAACTATTCCGGGTCTGTTGTTAGTAATAACTGGTTCAACTACACCATCAACTCGTCCTGTTTTTAATTGAAGGCAATAGCTTTCGACATAGTAAAGTCCACATATCTTGTTTCCTTTTGATTCAGCAGTGCGAACAGCATGTGCCACTAGTGAAGCGATCTTAAGAGAGGCACCATGACTTGTAAGTGCTTTTTTTGTGGTTATTTCTATCTCATCAAGAGATATTAGTAAGTTGTTATCCATTGCTATTTATTATTCCTTTGATTAAAACGTTATTTTAAGATTGATCGAGTAGTTCCTCTGACAAAAGAAACTGAGAGGCAATCTCGTTTAATTGATTCCATTCACGAAGAGAAATTTTTAATCCAGTTGAAAAGGCATCAGTTATTTTTTGATTTGGTAGAGGAGAGAGAGAAGCATCGAATTTTAGATGAACAGAGTCAATTGCAGAATTGCCAGAAGTCACTTCAGTGGCGCACGACCAACGAATTCCATTGTTTTCCTGAATGTGTAAAGAGCGTGCGAGTAATGCAAATGGGATAGGCGGGTCAAAATGCACATCGGCAGATTCACAGCCAGTTGGCAGTCTTAGCTCAAGTGAGTTTTTTAGAGTTTTACTCAAGGTTTTTGAATCTGCGTCTGCTATTTCCAACCAAGAAGAAATTCCTTGACCGTAGTGAATTTCGCAGAAAGTTATGTCTTCAGCTAAACGGTCCGCAACACTTGCTTCACAGAGAAGAACACGACTAGCTTTTTCAACCTGGTCCTTTATTTCTCTTGGTGCCACAAGGATTTTCGAGTCAGTCATTGAAGACATCTTCGAATAAACGAATCCAATTAAAACCCATAATTAAAGCAATGTCTTCTGAAGAAAATCCCACCTCAGAAAGCCCTTCAGTTAATGAATCAAAATCCTCCGGTCCTTTGAACCATTCGGGCCAAGCAGGGAAAGTAGGGATGTCTTCAGTTTGTTTTGGTCTGTCCCACCTTCCACTTCGCATCCACCCTAAGGCATCAGGTCCCCAGCCAACTACTGAATCACTACCTATTGCTACGTGATTGACGCCAATCTTCTCTGCAGTATCTGCAATCATACGACACCAGTCAAAACGTGTAATTGCGTCTCCACCTATGAAAAGAGGGTAGAGAGTGCAACCGATAACGCCACCCCGAGCTGCGAGAGATTCTAGAAGATAGTCAGGTTTGTTGCGCGGGGAGTCACAAAAAGTGGACGGATTCCCGTGAGTTACAGCAATAGGTTTTTCAGAACTATCGATGGCCTCGAGACCAGTCCGGTTTCCAACATGTGAAATGTCAACGAGTATCCCAGATGTGTTGAAAGCACTGATCATGCGATGGCCTACTCTAGTCAGTCCACCATCTTCAGGTTCCCAGCAACTAGATCCGAGATGATTTGAAATGTTATATGTGAGTTGAATTATTCGTATTCCAAGATCTGCAAAAATGCCAGCCATTTCAGGGTCATCACCTAGCATGGAGCTATTTTGAAAACCCAGTATTACTCCCAGAACTCCTTCATCTTTAGCGTCACGCATTTCTTGAACGTTTTCTACGATTCTGACAAGATCAGAGTTTTCACGAGCGAAATGTCGCCAATCACCGATTTTGGTAACTGCCCCTGCCAAGTCCTCCCAGACTCCGCAAGTAGCATGAACTACGTCGATACCACCAGATTTAACTTCTTTTACAGTTGCTCGATTCCAAGTATTTATTTCTAGACCATCTACAAACATCAGATGAGACCTCCCGGTTGTTTTGGTAAAATCCAATTATCTGATTCTTTATATCCGATTTCCGAGACTCTAGGAGCCCCTTGAAAAAGTGTCACCCTCAACCAGTCTGTTGACTGTGGAGAGAAGTTGTCCATTCCATACATAGCTAATTGAAATCGCTGCAAATTTAAGGGTAGATGTTTGAAATCACAAACGTTTTCTCTTGGTTCGCTGTAAGGTCCAAAATCACCAAGAAGACGTTTTACAGCAATTCCATGTTCTGGAAAAGAGTGAAGGAATTCACTTACCGGAATTTTTTCATCTATTGTTTCTAAATCTCCAACTAGGTTGTTAATACGCAAAGATATGTCTATGGGGATTTCTCTGTGTAGAGGATCAATAACAGATCTTTCAGCACGACGAGGTTCTTCAGCATTGTCTGACATGGCCCACCAGTAGTGTTTAGCTTCTGATTCGCCAAGATTAAGTTCTTTCAGCCAGAAGTACTGTTCGTCGATTCTTGTTTTTAGGTCTTCAACCGTGGCATTGAAGTCAGATTCTTTTTTATTATCCACCATCAGAAGACGGTCGATAACTTTATCACTTGTGTCGTCTAGTTCTAGAAGCAATGAAATAACCAATTCTGTTATTTCAATATTCTGCTTTTCAGCCCACAGGTAAAGATCGTCAAAAGGAAAGACATTTTCACTTAAAGAGCGAAAGGTCTCTTGGATAAGCAAAGTTGCTTTAGCTAGAGAGTCAGGACCCATCCAAGGCCAGCGATTTTCACCACCCAGCGATGAGAAGTATTGGTAAGCCTTGTCTAACCACTTCTCAAGAATCTGCCTATTTTCAATTGAACCTTCGAGTGAACGAACATCAGAAAGAGCCAATTCTCGTATAGCGACCCACGCATTCAATTCTCCAGGGTGTTTCATGGCCCAAGGGATTAAACCTAAACCTGTTGCATTGCCTAAACCAAAGAAACAACTCCATTCATCATTGAAACATGCGGCATTAGGATTTCGTGCTTTAGCACAATGTTCTACCGATTCATAACTAACTTCCCTGAAAAGCCAAGCGGCGAGAAATTGTGCTCTGTAAGGGGCAGAAAGTGGATGTTTATCTTCGAAACCTAAAAATGACCGCATGCCGAATTTTCCATTTCCATAGAAAGCTGTACTTCGCATAATGTAACCAGCATCACCTAACTTTTTTGATTCTGGTTGTTTACCATTCGCTAAACGTTCCACTAAATAGTCATAAAAACGAACACTTCGATTTCCTCTGGTTAATACAAGCACTCGGGGATCCAGTCTGCTCAGTTCCTGTTTAGGAACTTCATCTTTCAAGAACTGCAGAAGATCTGTGTCTAGTTCTCCTTCTACTAATGCTGCGGTTACATCCCACACATCTGCTATCACACGGTCAGTATGTAGAGCTTCATCAATAGTGGAAGTAAAGGCCACGAAGTGAAATAGTTTTCCTTCTGCAAGAATGCGGTAGATGATATGCCCTCTTCCAAATTCGTCAAAGTCAACCACTAGGCGTTCAATTTCCCAGTTATTCGTAAAAGCTCGGCGGATCATTGAGCGGCTGAAACTAAAACGAGTCATTCTTGCAGCACCAAGATTAAAGGGTTTCATTACCATTTCTGTTGGACGCAAAATAGTATTTGGATTATTCAATAGAGTTGAGAGTTCTGACACTTCATCGCTTATTGTCATCGATGGAACCTGTTTGGATGTCTGTTCACAAATTGAATCTACCTCATAGTAGATAATCCTGTGAAAGTCGCATTTAATCAGTTACTAAAAAGTAGCTTTTTAATGACTATCGAAAGATTGAATTGAGATGATAGTTCCTTCATCAATTAAAATCTCCACTTCATGAGCTAGAAATTCATTAGAAATACCTAAACCCGAACCGAAACTGAGATCAATTCCATCTAATTCCCATTTGAGACCATTGCTGGTAATCCCAAAAGCAGTACCCCCTATAGCGAATAGTGTCAATGGGTCAGAGGGATTGCCGGTTAATGTTGCTTTATTTCTAATTACTTTGGTATAACTACCATCAGCAAACAAATCGATTTCAAGATCACGCCAGCGGTTTGAACTAGCAACAAAAATGTTGCCAAAAATATGATCAAATCTTCCGCGTGCTGAAGTGATAATTGTTACTGAGGAGACACTTTTTTCAATGGCCGCAGCAAGCGCCAACTCCAAGTCTGTCACATCTTTATCCGTTGGAAATCTTCTAACTTCTTTGGCTTTCTCGATTGCCTCCTCAGAGCAAGAATCAAAATCACCAATTATCAAGTCAACTTCTAGACCTAGTTTCTCTGCGTGGTCGCCACCGGAATCCGCAGCAATTACCAACTGTGCTTCTGGAAGAGGCAAATCAAAGAAAGGGAAAGGTCCTCCAGTGAAAATAAGTGCGTGCATGTCGCTCATTCCCCATCCTTAAGAATATGAATGTTCCAACGTCCAGCGGTGTTATCTACTGAAGCATTTAAGTCGAAACATTCAGAGATGTTTTTTGATGTCATAACCTCGCTCATCTTTCCAGCGGCAATGGTTTCTCCATTCTTTAATAGAAGAAGATGACTAAAATTAACTGGTATTTCTTCTAAATGATGAGTTACAAGAACCATAGGGGGAGATGTTTCTTCATTAACTAAATTTGAAAGCACCATTAAAAGTTCTTCACGCCCTCCTAAATCTAAACCGCTAGTTGGTTCATCTAGAAATAGTATTTCAGGTTCTGGCATAAGAGCTCTAGCTAAAAGAACTCTTTGTTTTTCTCCAGTGGATAAAGTGCCAAATAATTGGTCAGATTTTTTTCCACAGCCCATATTTCCTAACAGTTGTTGAGCTCGTTCCCAATCAGATGAACTGAAAGTATCCCACCAAGGTTCAGTCGCTCCTGTAAGGGCTGTTACTACCACTTCTATTGTTTTGATATTGAATCTGAACTTGTAATTTAATGAAGTTGACATAAAACCGATTCTCGGTTTGAGTAGACGCAAGTCTGTTTTACCTAGAATATGATCAAGGATTTCTACCTTTCCTTCACTTGGATGAAGGTTCACGGAAGCGATATTAAGTAACGAAGTTTTACCTGAACCGTTAGCTCCTAAAACAATCCAGTTTTCGTTATTGTTAATTTCCCAATTGATATTTTTAAGTATTTTTATGCCTGAGTCTTTTTTACTGACTGAAGTTAATTTTAAAAGAGTCATATTTTTGACATTAGAACAAGGACCTTATTAACAGCGTAATTGCAGCCGTACCGGATAAGAGGTAAATACCAGGAGTTATCCACCTATGGTTAAGTGTTTTTCTGAGAGGGCCTGATATAGCCATTCCAATAATCACTGCAGGAAGAAGATACATGCTTACTAGTAAATCTCCTGAGTCGAAATTTCCTGTTGCAGCAAGAGCGCCTACAGATATCACAGTTCCAATCAAAAAGTAAGGAGAAAGAGTAGCTCTAAGAACAGACCCGGAAACATCATGGTATAGCAAGGCAATTGGAGGCCCCCCAACGCCTACAGCGGTGCCCATAAAACCACTCACACATCCAGCAAGCATTAGATTCTTCTGCGATCGTTCGAATTTCAAACCACTTAATTTAAGGGCAATGGCAAAAAGTAGAAGAGAGCCAAAAAGCACTCCGATTCTCTCTTCTGCTACGACGCTGAGCGCAAATACGGCTAAAGCAATTCCTGGTAGTCGTCCTAGGACAGTCCAAGTCAAACCATGCTTATCTGTGTTGCCCCTTTCTCGAAAAGTGAAAAACCCTGAAAGTAAAGGATTTATTAAAAGAACGGGTCCGGGAACAAAATCTGGATTTATTAAAGCGAGAATTGGTACTGCTAAAAGATTTGCGCCAAACCCTAAAACGCCTTGAAGAGTACAACCAACCGCATAAACAAAACAGCCAGCGAGTACTTCAAAAACACTCATAGTTGGCTTGACTCCATTCCACCTTGCTCAGTCCAAGTCTTGTACATAGTTGCGTATTTTCCTTTTAATTCCACTAGTTCTTGATGAGTTCCTGCCTCAAGTATTGAACCATTATGAACTACCGCTATGCGATCAGCTTTCATAGCAGTAGCAATTCGATGAGCAACTATTATGGCTGTACGTCCTTCAAGTAAATTGTCTAAAGCTGCTTCTATCAAAGACTCGGAAAGTAAATCTAGATTTGAGGTTGCCTCATCCAAAATCAAAAGTTGAGGTTGGCAAAGGAAGGCACGAGCAAGCGCAAGAAGTTGACGCTCTCCCGCTGAGAGAGAAGCACCCCTTTCATGAACAGCGCTATCTATTCCATTTGGAAGACGATTAATCAAATCAGTTAATCCTGCTGCTTCGCAAGCTTTCTGAATATCATTTTCATTAGAATCAGGTCGAGCGAAAATCACGTTCTCTTTGATACTTCCATTAAAAAGAAATGGTTCTTGCGGAACTACAGCAACCTGTCTCCTGAGAGACTCAAGTTGAACATCACGTAAGTCATATCCATCAATTAACACCTTTCCACTATCAGGATCATAAAAACGTGAAATGAGCTTCGCTAAAGTTGATTTACCTGCTCCAGTTGACCCCACTAAAGCTAGAACCTCTCCGGATTCAACTTTTAGATCAACATCTCTTAGAACTGGTTTGTCTATTTCATAACTGAAATCAACCGATTTTAATTCAACGCAACCAACAAGTTTCGGCATCTCGATAGCGTTTTCTTTTTCACAAACGCTAGGAACAGTAGAAAGAAGATTCCGGAGTTTCACAATTGATGCATTACCTTGCTGGTACTGATTGTATAACTGAACGAGACTTTGGATTGGAGCAAAAAAAGAAGTGAGAAATAATATAAAAGCGGTCAATTCTCCAATGCTTAGTTCATTTTTTAAGACCATGTTTCCACCGATAAATAAAATTGTTGCTTGCGTAATGAGTCCTATTGCCTCTGTGCCAGGCCCGAAGAGTGCTTGCGCTCTGCCTGTATAAAGGTTTGCTTCAAAATGAGAGATTGTTATTTCGTCATGTACTTCTGAACGATATTTGCGTTGATTGAAAGCAGTTATTACTCGCATACCCGCAAGACTTTCGGAAAGATTCGAGAGGATATCGGCAATCTTGTCCCGAACATTTAGATATCCGAAAATGGAAACCTTTCTGAACCATAAAGTCAGAAGTATATTTATCGGTATTACCAATAGAAGAGATATCAGTGCCAGATGTGGATTAAGAACTATCAGATAAGTAGTAATTACAAGCAGAGCTATTATTTGAACTGCAAAATTTACCAGACCCTCCTGGAAAAGAACAGTTAAAGATTCGATATCGCTTGTCATGCGTGTCATAAGAACACCTGCTTTTTCATTTGTGAAAAAGCTAAATGATTGTCTTTGCAGGTGAGTGAAAACTCGTATTCTTAATTTGTAGACAAGTTTTTCCCCTAATCTCCCAGTAAAAGAAGTCCGTACGAAAGAAACCGCTGCAGATATTGCTATGGAAACTACATAACAAATACAAGTGACAATAAGTACTTGAGTGTTTTTACTAGCAACACCCTCATCGATAGCAATTTGTGTAAGAAGAGGTCCAAGATGCTGAAGTCCGGATTCTAGGAGGACTAAAAGAAGAGCAAGACAAAGTAAAAGAACGTGGGATGAAAGAAATGTTTTAAGCGTAAAAGGCGAACGTTCCCACTTGCTGTGTGAAAAAGATATTTTTGGATCAGGATGATCGGGTTCTTTTTCTAGGACCTTGTCGATTCTTTCAAGGAAATCATCAGGTAACTCCGCAAAAGGTAACCCTGCCTCAGCGTTAGATTGGACTGAAGAAGGTCCAATTGAAAAACCTCCGAGTCCACCACCAAAACCCATCTGTTACTCCGTTACGCTCATCGCACCAGAAGCCAATATCGACTCATATTCTGGTGAGTTAGCTAATAAATATTCATGAGTTCCTTGAGCTTTTACCTTGCCTGAGTCCATCAGTATTACCCGATCTGCCAAAGTAATGCTTGAGAGCCTGTGAGCAATGATCACAGTCGTCCGGTCTCGTAAAAGCTTCTTCAAGGAAGAGTGGATATCAGACTCTGTTTCCACATCTATAGAGCTGGTGGAGTCGTCTAATATAAGGATTTTAGGGCTTGCTAGAAGCGTTCGTGCTATAACAATTCTTTGACGTTGTCCTCCAGAAAGCGTGTAGCCTCTTTCGCCCACAACTTCTTCATAACCGTGGTTTAGATCTTTAATAAAATCATCTGCTTGAGCGGCTTTAGCGGCAGCGATTATTTCCTCCTCTCCCGCACTCGGGCGGGCGAAAGCAATGTTGTTTCTTATTGACTCCGAAAATAAGAATGGTTCGTCAGGGATCACATTTATATGAGTTCGTAAGTCTTCAACTAGTAAATCTCGTATATCTGTGCCATCTAGAAGAATAGATCCACCAGTTACGTCATAAAACCGAGGTAAGAGTCTTGCTACGGTCGACTTCCCACACCCTGTTCGTCCAACCAAAGCAACAGTTTCCCCAGCTGTAATTTCTAGGTTAAAGTCATCCAGAATTACTGGATTCTCACCATTTGGATAGGAAAAAGAGACGTTACGGAAACTTAAATTACCTGAGGGTGAAATAATTTTACTTGCTGATGCTTTGTTCGTTATGGCAGGTTCCTCGTCGAGAATTTCGAAAATACGTAAAGAAGAAGCAGCAGCTCTTTGTGCTTGCAGGAGAACAAATCCCAGCATTCTAAAAGGGACAGAGATCATGATCACGTAACTGCTGAAAGCGATAAGTGCACCGATACTGATTTTTTCGTTTATCGAAAGCCAGCCTCCATACATTAGAACACTGGCCATACCTAAACGAGGTAAAGCCTCTATCAGGGGATTAAAACGCGCTCGTGTATCAATCAGAGCCGTTGAAGACCATCGTAAGCGTTGAGCCATTTTTGCTAACAAATTGATTTGCTTTCCCTCTGCAGCAAAAGACTTTACGATTCTCGATCCATTAATATTTTCGTCAACGACCATTGCTACGTCTGCCATGCGTCCTTGTGTAACCCAGGAAAGTGGAAAAACTTTGTCTCTCATTTTCTGGGCAAGAACGTATACAAACGGCATACAAGAAATAGTTACGAAAGTAAGAGGTGGATGGATAGAAAGCATGAAGATTAGAGCCAAAAAGAAGCTGAGCGTTGAAAGCATTGCTAAAGGCCCAAAAGCTAAAAGCAACTGGATGGAACGAATATCAGAGTTGGCCCTAGAGATAACTTCTCCACTAGCTATTCGATCAAAAAAAGAAAATGAGAGTTTAGTCAGATGTTTATAAATTAAAGACCTCAGTTGAGTCTCGATTCGATAAGCAGTTCTAAAAAGCAGAAAACGGTATGTGTATCGAAGAATAAAGGCACAAACAGCCATTACCACTAACGTCCAAGCGTAAGAACTAATTTTTCCATGACCGCCTATGAGAGGGTTATCTATGGCTTCACGGATAACCATAGGTACTGATACCTGAATAATGAGACCTGTGATTCCACAGAAAGAAGTAATTAAAAAAGAAGTTCTCTGCTCTCGTAAAAGCGGATACAAACGCTTAAACCAGCGTTTGTTTACATCGGGATCTATAGAAATATCAGAAATAGTATGATCTTTTCGTTTGAGGTTCAGACAGCCTGAATAATCCATTGATTTACAGTATCGGATTGATATTCAAATGATTTGGGTGTTACGAGGTATGAGTAGTTTTTGACTTCGTTAGGATATAAGGACGATGTCCATATGGTCTGGCTTGTTTATTGCTGCCGCTCTTTTGTTGTTAAACGCTTTTTTTGTTGCGGCGGAGTTTTCTCTTGTTGCAGTTAATCGAGCTAGCGTAGAAGCAGAAGCAGAAAGTGGAAATCTACGTGCTCGTAGGGTTCGCAAACTTTTAGAAAACCTGACTGTCTACCTTTCCGGAGCTCAATTCGGGATCACAGTTTCTGCACTGTTACTGGGTTTTGTAGCTGAACCTACAGTTGCGAAGATTCTTACCGGTGAAACTAGTCACTCAGGATTAAGTGTTTTTTTGGCGGTTGTATTCGCTACTTCGTTGCATCTTGTGTTCGGTGAACAGATTCCCAAATACTTAGCCTTAGCAGTTCCTAGAAGAATTACTTTTCTTTTAGCTCCTCTAATCCAAATTTACGGAAAGGTTTTTTATCCAATAGTTGCTTTTCTGAATTATTGCGCCAATCGTATAGTTAACAGATTAGGACTCGAACCAAAGAATGAAATATCTGCTTCTCATACCCTCGGAGAACTTGAACATCTGATTGAGACATCTGGTGATGAAGGCGTTCTTGACTCTGAGGAGGTTAACTTACTTAGAAGATCAATAAGATTTACTGGTAAGACAGTTGCGGATGTTTTAGTTCCACGTCTGGAAGTGCAGGCTCTTCAAAAACAAGATTCGGTACGCAAACTAATTGATCTCTCAGTAAAGACTGGGTTTTCAAGGTTTCCAGTTTTTGGTATTGATTTGGATGACATCCAAGGAGTTGTGCATATCAAGTCCTTATACAACTTCCCTGTAAAGAAAAGATTCTCTCTGTTCGTAGAAGATTTAATGAATGAAGTTTCAATAGTTCCAGAAACACGAGATCTAGATGACGTTTTGACAGACATGCGCGAAAGTCACAATCAGTTACTAGTTGTTGCAGATGAACATGGAGGGACGGCTGGGATAGTCAGCATGGAAGATGTTATCGAAGAGATAGTGGGTGAAATAGGAGACGAATACGACCAGATGGAAGTAAAGACACGGGCAGAAGGTTCAGGAAGCACAATAATTTCCGGAAGACTGAATTTATATGAAGTTGAAGAATCAACAGGCTTAAAAATTCCAGAAGGTCCTTATGAAACAGTCGCTGGTTATGTTCTTTTCAGATTTGGGCACCTTCCCGAACCAAGTGAAATTCTAGAAGTGGAAGGCTGGAAAATAGAAGTCTTAGCAGTAGAAGGACTGAGAGTAGCCAATCTTCGGATTGTTTCACCGATTGACTTGAAAGCAAAGGGTGTTTAGGTGCCCGTTGTAATATTTTTAGTCGCTGTTTTGTTGATTCTTATAAATTCTGTTTTCGTAGCAACAGAATTTGCTTTAGTAGCAAGTCGCACATCACGACTAGAAGAACTAGCAGAAGAAGGATCTCGGGCGGCTAAATACTCAATAGAAGCAAGAAAAGACTTGCGAAAACAAATTTCCGGATCACAGTTAGGAATAACTTTGAGTAGTGTCCTCCTTGGAATTATAGCTGAACCTTCAGTAGGTGAATTAATAAGAATTCTTTTGGAGAATCTCGGTGCTCCAAGTGGAACTACAAAAACAGTCTCGTGGATTTCAGCGATAGCGATTGCTGCGATGTTGCAGATGATGTTTGGAGAGATAGTCCCGAAGAATCTAGCGATAGCGGCCCCGGAAAGAGTACTTACTTGGGTTATGCCCATACAAAAATTTTTCATCCAAGTAACGATGCCCATAATTTGGCTCTTGGACGCCATAGTGGGCGTCGCTGTTAGACCACTGAGACATCAAGTAAAAGTCGGAAGTGATGAGGCCTTAGGAATAACTGAACTTTCAGCAGTTGTAAAAGTTTCAAAAGATGAGGGACTTATAGAAAGTTTTGAGCATGAGCTTCTGACCAGTGCTTTGGATTTAGGGCGGAGACCTGTTTCATCAATTATGATAAACCGCTCTCAGATAGTCACAATCAATAGAAAAATGAATCTGTCTGCTATTGAAGAAGTTGTGGTAGCTAGTGGTCATTCAAGGCTCCCTGTAGTTGGAACCAATGAGAATGACCTTCTTGGATTTCTACATGTTAAGGATTTTTTGCGACTACCAGAACAATCACATAGTGAACCAGTGCCTTTGGAAATGATACGTAGAATGTTGATTGTGCAACCTGATTTACTATTGGACGATTTGCTTTTACAGATGCGCAGATCAAGGAGTCACTTGGCCGGAGTTAAAAATTCTGAAGGAGTGCTTCTCGGTCTAGTGGCACTCGAAGATGTAATAGAGGAACTTGTAGGAGAGATTGAAGATGAATCTGATCTCACGAATGAATAAATTTGATTTTCTAACTCCGATTGCTAAGACACCAGTAACGCATAAATGTACTGTTAGATGATGCCTAGAATTTTTTGCGTTCTCATTGTTTTTGCGGTGCTTGTAGTACTGCCTGCTAGTCACTCGACTGCACAAGAGAATCGGCCCACAGTGCTTGAGATGGGAGGAAATGATTCACCATTTCTGTTGGAGCGCGAGTTAACACTTCCATTTTTCACTAATAAGGCCTCGGTAGTTGTTTCAATAATTGAAAATCGTATTAAAAAAACCTCGACTGCTCTAACAGACTTGATGACAACTTTAGAGTCGATACGTTTACGTCAAGAAATGATCGAACAATCTTTAGGTAATGTTGCAGAAATCTTAGTTGAGCGAATTGAAGAGGCCGAAAAGATAATGACTGATCGTGCTGAAAAATTAGAAAATATCGAAGAAACTGATAAAGAGTATCTTCAAGAAAATAAGAGAAAATCAGAAAATATAGAAACGATAATGAAACTAGCCAATTCTAAAGACTGGGTTTGCCCTGTTTCTAATACTGTTAAATTTTATGATTCCTGGAACGAAAAGAGACCCAGAGGAATTCACAGAGGAGTAGACATAGTTGGTTTCCACGGGGCAGATCTTTATGCACCTGTAGATGGGGAAGTAATTTTTTTCTGGGACACCGTGGGAGGGAGATCTTTCAGGCTTACTGCTGAAAATGGTGATTACTATTTTGGAACCCATTTACATCGATTTGGTAAAGAATCAGGGAAAGTTTCAGCCGGTGATGTGATTGGCCAATTAGGCGCTGATGGGAATGCCACGGGTCCTCATTTGCATTTTGAATTTCATGCTGGTCCTTCAGGTAGAGGCAATGAGGTTAATCCATATCAAATAGTAAATCGTAAGTGCAAGAATCGAATTCCTATTGAGATGCCGCTAAACCATACTGATGGAGAAGAAACAGAGAAGTATCTATTTTCTTATGGAAATTTTGAGTGGGACTAAGCGCCAATAGAGTGATAGCCACCATCCACATGAAGCAATTCTCCCGTTGTCGCAGGTAGCCAATCAGAAAATAATGCTACGCAAGAACGTGCTACAGGGTCCGGATCTTCAACATTCCAACCAAGAGGGGAGCGCCCATTCCATGCATCTTCAAATTCGGAGAAACCTGGGATACTTTTTGCTGCCATAGTTCTTATGGGACCTGCTGCAACAAGATTTACCCTTATACCAGCTGGGCCAAGTGATTTAGCTAGATAACGAGAAGTCGACTCAAGTGCCGCTTTTGCAACCCCCATCCAGTTGTAAGCGGGCCAAGCAAAACGAGCGTCAAAATCCAGACCCACTATTGAACCCCCTTCGGGCATTAATGGGGAAACTACTTCAGCGAGAGTTTTCAAAGAATAAGCAGAAATTTCCATTGCGACTTTCACGTCGTCCCATGTAGCTGCCATGAAATCTTCCCCTAGGCAAGCTTCGGGTGCGAAACCAATTGCATGAAGTGCTCCATCCACCTCGCCCCAGTTGCTCTTAAGCCATGCATTTAAGTCTTTTGCTTGTTCAACAGATGTGACGTCGAATTCTAAAACTTCTGGCTGACTTTCCAATTTTCTTGCAGTTCTACGAGTGAGACTCAATCCACGACCCGCTCCTGTGAGAACTACTTCTGCACCTTCTGATATTGAACGTTCTGCAACAGCAAACGCGATCGAAGCGTCTGTCAATACACCCGTAATGAGAAGTTTCTTACCACTTAATAAACCCAAAGTAAAAGCTCCTTTCTCCACAAAAGACTACGTAGCTACAACTATAATTCGTGAATTCTTCGATAGATGTGCATAAAAAACATTCCATCAGTGTTTCGAGGCGTAATTTTGCCTATGATCAGCACCATGAAAATAGGGATATTAGGAGCAACAGGACCTGCCGGAAAAGCTTTAGCGGCAAGACTTGCATCAGTGGGTTATGAGATTACGGTAGGTTCTCGAAGTAAATATCGTGCGTTGGAAATTCGAGATGAGATAATTTCCGAATGGCCAGAAAAAGAACTACAAATCACAGCAGCAGAAAATATTGATGCTGCAAAAGCAGATCTAATTGTTATAGCAACTCCGTGGGACGCTGCTGCGACAACTGCCCGCTCGGTTGCAGAGCATCTTCATGGAAAGGTCGTTATTTGCATGTCGAATGCGATAGCTAGAGTAGCGGGAGAATTCCAGCCTTTAGTTCCACCTCGCGGATCAGTGGCCGCGACAGTTCAATCTGTAATACAA
>Ga0206683_10000643_pt1 | contig 25001 bp, 17 predicted proteins | sample M280m12015metaG_FD_155483 | JGI IMG/M metagenome (GOLD analysis project Ga0206683, IMG submission 155483) | Ammonia-oxidizing marine archaeal communities from Monterey Bay, California, United States - M2 80m 12015 | ecosystem: Environmental > Aquatic > Marine > Intertidal zone | place: USA...
ATGACGTTAAGCATGAAAGAAGCTAAAAAACAATTTGAAAGAGCGTTTCTGACAAGACAGCTAGAGTTGGTTGGTGGAAAAATGAGCGAACTTGCACGACGGGTCGAGATGGAGCGAACAAACCTTTATAGAAAGCTTCAATCACTTGGTATTGAATACAAAAAGAAATAAACCTACATTTTTTTTGGGGCTGAGACCCCAAGTATTTTTAACCCATCAACAATAACAATGGACACACACTGGAGTAACAAAACCATTGGGTTTCTTACTTCGTCATCAGCAACAACAAATTTTTGTAAACCATAATATGAGTGAAAAACCTGAGCAAGATCTTTTAGGTAATTAGATAGTTGGTGCACAGACCTTTTTTCAGCCGCTCGGTTAATAACATCAGGGTAGTTTTGCAGCAAGGATATCAACTCTAGCTCATGTTTGTTATTAAGGTTACGTATATTTTTTTTGCCAAGCGCCTGATTGTTTCTAAACCCTTTCTTTTTTATTTCTTGGATAACGCTACATATTCTGGCGTTTGCATACTGAATATAATAGACAGGGTTTTGGTTATTTTGTTGTGTTGCCAACTCTAGGTCAAAATCTAAATGTTGGTCATTTGATCTGCTAATATAAAAAAATCTAGCAGCATCAACACCAACCTCTTCATAAAGATCTCTCATTGGAACAAAATTACCTGAGCGGGTTGACATTTGTAGCTTTTTTTTGCCCCTATAAAGAGCTACAAACTGCATGAGTATCACTTCTAAATCCTCAGGCTCATATTCCATTGAGGCTAGGCCCGCTTTAAGTCTTGCAATATAACCATGATGATCAGAACCAAGTATGTTAATAAGCCTATCAAACCCCCTGTCCTTCTTGTCAGCATGATAGCCAATATCAGAAGCAAAATAAGTACTTCTGCCATCTTCTCTTATGACAACTCTGTCTTTATCATCTCCATAATTTGTTGTTTTCAACCAGGTTGCACCATCTTTTTTTACTAAAGAATTTTTATCCTCTAAACGCGCTACTATCTTTTTAATTTTTGATTCTTTGATCATGCTTTTTTCTGAAAACCAGTGATCAAATTCCACACCAAAATCACCCAAGTCTTTTTTGATTGTTTGTAAGACATTTTGACAAACAGCCCCTGCTACTTTCTCAAAGACATCCTCTCCTATAGAGCCCCTAACTATTGAGACCAAAGCATCAGTTTCTTCATCTTTATTTAAACCTTTGGCTCTCTCATTGCCTAAAGATATGTTGTCTAGATTTACAAGTTGTTTTTTATTAACAAATTTTGCTATGTCTTTTATGTACCCACCTTGATAGCAAGCCTTAGGAGGGGTTGTTTTAATCCCAGAGAGGTTCATAGCCTCAATTAAAACGCTTAAAACTAAGATATCAATTTGTCTTCCAGCGTCATTTATATAATATTCTGTTTCAACTAAATGACCTGCTTTTTTTAAAAGCTTTGCCAGTGAGTCGCCAAAAGCAGCGTGACGACCATGACCAACATGTAGGGGCCCTGTAGGGTTTGAAGAAACAAACTCCAGCAATATAGATTCTTTGGAGCCCGGATCTTGAGTCCCAAAAGCACTTTGCTTATCTATTATTGATATCAAAACATCAGCTTTAACTTCATGTTCAATAAAAAAGTTAATAAAACCCGGCTGAATAGCCTCAGTTTCTTTTAGCCAACTTGGCTTGTCTATAGAGTTAGAGATCGATGTTGCAAGCTCAAAAGGGCTTAAACCCAATTGTTTGCTAAGCTTTAAGGCAATATTAGATGAAAAATCACCAAAATCAGGCTTAACTGATCTGCTGATTTCTATCTCAAGGTTTTTAGCATCGCTGCTGCCAAGAATTTTTTCTGTAGCAATGGTTTTTTGTAATAATTTTTTTAACTTATTTTTCAATCTTTTCTTCTTGTTCTAAAACTCATTAAGACATGTCGATTGGGTCTATATCAATAACCCATCTTACGCCTTTACTCATGTCATTATTCTCAATAAACAATCTTACTTGATTAAGTGTGGAATGAAGTTTTTTTCTATTTTTGTTTAATAGTAATATTTGACCCCTATATTTCCCTAGTTTTCTTTCAATGGGAGAAGAAATAGGCCCTAGAAATAAAGTTTTATGGTTTTTTAATGTTTCACCAAAACTACTGACTTTAGAGAGAAGCTCAAACACCTTTTTTTTATTAACCGCCTCTGCCCTTAATAGAGCCGCACCATAATAGGGCGGCCACAAATGTTTAATCCTTTCTTCAATAGAGCTATTGAAAAAAGAATTATAATTATTGTTGATAATGTTTTGTAATAAAGGATGGCTTGGGTTGTGTGTTTGGATCACCACTAGACCTCTTTCACTCCTTCTGCCTGATCTACCAGAAGCTTGAAAATAATGTTGGGCAAATAACTCACTGCTTCTAAAACCACTCCCAAACAAACCTTGGTCAGCATTTATTATTGCCACCATAGATAGATTTGGAAAATCATGACCTTTTGTTAGCATTTGTGTGCCTATCAAAATTTTTGCATCACCTGAGTGTGCAAGCTCCATAGCAAGTTCTCGCTTTTTTTTGGACCTGGTGGTGTCTCGGTCTATTCTTAGTATTTTTTCACCAGGAAACTCCTCTTTTAAACCTTCTTCAAGTTGTTGTGTGCCTTTGCCAACAATTACATTATTAGAACTACATTCGCTACATGATTGAGGTTGTGTTTTTTGATATGAACAATGATGACACCTTAGAAGGCTAATTGTTTTATGCAAAACCAAGCTTGTGTCACACCTTGGGCATTCTTCTATATGCCCACACTCTTCGCACATGGTTAAAGGGGCATACCCTCTTCTGTTTAAAAAGATTAACACTTGTTTGTTCTTGTTGATCTGTTCTGCTATGTCTTTAATTAGCGGCCTAGTTAACCCTTTGGTTATTGGGTGTACCCTCAGGTCTATTATTTTATTTTCAGGCAAGGGAGTTGAAAACACTCTTTTATTAATTTCAACTGCACCATATTTTTTCTTTTTTACATTAAACAAGCTTTCAAAAGATGGTGTGGCTGAACCTAAAAGTAGTTTTGCGTTGTGTTTTTTTGCTTTTACAACAGCCAGGTCCCTGGCTGAGTACATTAAACCGTTTTGTTGCTTGTAAGATTGATCATGCTCTTCATCAACAACAATAATCCCCAACGAAGCAAAAGGAGTAAAAATAGCAGACCTTGTTCCAACAACTAATTGAGCAAGACCTTTTTGTGCAGCAATCCAAACAGATGCTCTAACCTTGGGGCTGGTCCCAGAGTGTACAACATTAACTAAATCACCAAAACGGTCAGTTAAAACATTGGCAGTTTGTGGGGTTAAGCCAATCTCTGGAACAAGAAACAATACTTGGTGGCCAAGACTCAGCTCTTTTTCAATTAGTCGCATATACACTTCTGTCTTGCCGCTTCCTGTGATTCCGTTAAGGAGAAGAGTGCTTTTATTTTTAAAATATTTTTCGGATTCTTTTAGGGCGCTTTTTTGAGCATCGGTTAAGATTTTTCTCTTTTCTGCTACAGCCACAAAACCTTTGTCTTTAATTTTGTTTGGGTATTTAGACTCTCTTAAATACTTGGGAACAATAGTTGAGTAAACCATACCAATAGGGTAATGATAGTAATTTGAGCACCACTTAATCAGATCTCTTGTGTGGTTATCTATAACTGGTGTTTCATCAATAATTTCTGTAAAAGGCCTTAACTTTCTATTACTTATTGTGGATGAAGAGCTAATATCATGTATAAACCCTAACCTTTTTTTATTCCCAAAAGGCACGTGAATTCGTTGACCAATTTGTGGTTTTATCTTAGATTCTGGGTTTACGCTATAGTCAAAAAGCGATTTAACGGGTGTTTGTATAGCAATATTTAGTATTGATTTTTTCAGCACCCTATAGACTTTATCCCATTGCTAACCAATTCTAATCCTTGTGATAAATAATCAGAATGAGAACCGATACCAAACCTTAAGTAACCATCCATACCGTAACAGTCACCAGGAACAATCAAAACGCTTTGCTCAATTCTTAGTTTGTGAGCAAACTTCATGCTATTAATATCCATTTTGTAGCCCACAAAAGCCATCCCTCCAGCTTGTGGTGGAACAAAAGTAAACAATCCGTTATGAGAATCCAACCAGGATTGAAATAATTTTAGGTTGTTATTTAGCATTTCACTAGACCTCGATAAAACTTGTCCCCTAGTTTTTTTTGCCATAATTTTTATTGCTATTTCTTGGGACAAAACAGAAGCACATAGTGACGTATAATCTTTGTGGGCCCAAATTTCTTCAACCAATTCTTCATTGGCAACCAACCAGCCGATTCTTAGACCTGGGTGGGCAAAAGATTTTGATAGCCCACAGCACACAATTGCTTTTTCATAAAACTCTATAAAACTTTTGGTTTCTTTGCCATCAAGCTCTGAGCCACGATAAACTTCATCTGAATGAACATAAGCATCATTGGTTCTTGCAATCGATGCAATAGAAGTCATTTCTTCATCTGTCATAACAGCCCCAGTTGGATTGTTGGGGTTACAGATGGAAATTAATTTAGTATTAGGGGTAACAATTTCCTCTAACTCATTTAAATCGAGACGCCACCCCAGTTCCTCTTTAAGGTTTATGGTTTTTATTTCAGCACCAAAATTTTTGGCCAAACCAGGCACTTGCATATAATTTGGCAACACCATAACCACCTCATCACCAGGCTTAACTAACGTCCAAGCCATTATAAAATTAGCCTCAGCAGAGCCACTAGTTAGTAGAATATTTGACTCGTTGGTGTTGGGGTACCAGTCTTTAATTAAATTGAGCAAACGAGGGTCACCCTGTGTATAACCGTAGTAGATTTCCATTGATAAAAACCTCTCAATTTCATCTTTATCAAGCAAATCATTAATAGACATTGGATGATTGCCGCTATCACTAAGGTTAAAATCCACCTCATTTTCATAGACGGACTGAAAGCGCTCCATTTCAAATCTTACAAACATAATGCTGAGAATAACATACTCTGAAAGTTGAGATAACTGTCTTTATTTAAAGCTCTTTTATTGATTGAACTAGATCTGTGGCCACGTCCTTTCCATCTCCGTATAGCATTCTAGTGTTATCTAAAAAGAATAAACTGTTTTCAATGCCTGAGAAACCAGCACCCTGGCCTCGTTTGACAACTATAACATTTGAAGAGTAATCAGCATCAAGTATAGGCATTCCATAAATAGGACTAGATGGATCGGTTCTAGCGACAGGGTTAACCACATCATTAGCGCCAATCACCAAAGCCACATCACAACTTTTAAATTCTTGGTTGATCTCATCAGCATCATAAATTAAATCATAAGGAACCCCAGCCTCTGCTAATAAGACATTCATATGACCTGGCATTCTTCCTGCAACAGGATGTATAGCAAACTTTACATCAACACCTCGATCGATAAGCAATTGACAATATTCCCATACTTTTTGTTGGGCTTGTGCAACAGCCATACCGTAACCCGGTATAACAATAACTTTTTGAGCAAAAGCCATCATGATGCTGGCATCGTTTGCTTCAATGGGCTTCATTTCTCCTTGTGTGTTTTCTTCTGATGACAGAGCACTACTGTCACCAAAACCACTAAACAAAACATTAGCCAATGAGCGGTTCATAGCTTTGGCCATTAGTTGGGTCAGTAGCGTCCCAGCAGAACCAACAACTGTTCCTGCTATTATCATTGAGTAATTTTGTAGAACATATCCCTCAAGACCAACAGCCAAACCAGTTAAAGCGTTATATAAAGAGATTACGACAGGCATATCGGCACCACCTATTGGAAGCGTCATTGTGACACCTAAAATAAGAGCAACAACAAACACTAATACAATAGGGTTATCGACATAGTTTAGCCCAAGAACAATAAACAACGAAAAGATAGTCGCCGTTAACAAGATGCTTAAATTTAAAATATTCTGGCCTTTAAACCTGAAGGATCCTTTAATAAGCCCTTGTAATTTACCAAAAGCAATTAAGCTGCCAGAGAATGAAATAGAACCAATTACACCCCCAACTAATGCCAAAATTACAAAACTTAATTGAAGTTGGTGTCCTTTAAAAAGCTCAACAGCAGCTATCGCTGCAGCTGCTCCTCCGCCCATGCCGTTATACAATGCAATCATTTGTGGCATATCGGTCATTTCAACTTTTTTTGCAGTAATGCCTGCAATAATACTTCCTATGAGTATCGCAACTAAAATTAACAAGAGGTTCTCTATGCCTGGGTAGAAAAAAGTTACAGCAGTGGCTAACAACATTCCTACACCGGCCCAGATAATTCCTGTTCTAGCAGTGGTTGGCGAGCTCATTCTTTTTAAGCCAAGAATGAACAAGATGGCTGCAACTACATAAGCGCTTTGAATTATTACCTCAAGGTTTGTCATTGTCTTTGCTCGATTTAAACATTTCTAACATTCTCTCGGTCACAACGTACCCGCCTACAGCATTCCCTGAGGCAAGTAAAACGCCTATAAAGCCAATTGTTTTCTCTAAAGTGTTATCAGCTAACCCCAAAGCAATAATTGCTCCGACTAAAACAACACCATGAATAAAATTAGACCCAGACATTAATGGTGTGTGGAGTATCGCTGGGACTTTTGAAATTACTTCATACCCAGTAATAGCCGCTAGTAAGAAAATATAAATTGCAACAAATGCTTCCATTGTTAACTTGAGTTAGTGCTCAGCACTAAACGTTATTTCTCCATTTTTTGTTAGGTTAGAGTCTCTAAAAACCTCATCTTCCCAGTCAACAATTAACCCTTTTTCAGTTATTGCTGGAGATAAAAAATTTGAAAGGTTTCTCGCGTATAATTCACTTGCATGTTTTGGCATAGTAGCTGGTAAATTGGTCGGACCACAAACAATTACACCATTAAAGTTAATTGTTTCATCAGGTTTTGTTACTGAACAATTACCACCTGATATTGCTCCTAGGTCAACAATCACAGAACCCGGTTGCATTGTCTTGACTGTTTCTTCATCGATAAGCTTGGGAGCAGGTTTACCTGGTACCGCAGCCGTTGTGATAACTACGTCTGACTCGCTTATGGTTTTTGCCAACACTTCTTTTTGTTGGTCTAGCTCATCTTTAGTTAACTCTCTGGCATAACCCCCTTCGCCCTCAGCTGATACCCCGGTATCAAGAAATTTTGCCCCCAAGGACTCAATCTGTTCTTTTGTGCTGCTTCTTACATCAAAGGCTAAAACTCTTGAACCAAGACGTTTAGCAGTTGCGATGGCTTGTAAACCAGCAACGCCGGCTCCAATGACCAAGGTTTGCGCAGGCCTTACAGTCCCAGCAGCCGTTGTTAACATAGGAAAAAATTTATTTGAGTGATTTGCAGCAAGCAACACCGACTTGTACCCAGCAATGGAGGCTTGTGATGATAAGGCATCCATTGATTGGGCCCTTGATATTCTTGGTATTAGCTCAACAGAAAAGGACACGATATTTTGTTGAGCCATTAATTTAATAAGGTCTTTATTTTGAAAGGGGTTCATAAACCCAACCACAACGGTTTTTTCTTTTAGGACAGCTACCTCTTCCTTTAATGGCGGGCTCACCTTTAATAATACGTTGCAAGCCTTAAGAACCTCTTCACTGGACCCAATAAAATTGCAGTTGTCAGGATAATCGGAGTCATGATAACCAGCTAAGAGACCACTGTTTTTTTGGAGGACAAACTCGACACCAGACCCTGATAGTTTTTGGCAAATTTCAGGCACAATAGCCACTCTAGTCTCGTTATTAACCGATTCTTTTAGGATCCCAATCTTTATAGTCATAAGAAAATTAAGTTGTTTGTTTTCTTTGTCCCATTTATAGGTGCATCACACTAACACGATTAGCGAAAAAACCAAGAAAAAAAAGAATAGAAATTCAATTATTATTTATAAAAAATTGTTTACTATTAGGTACAAAATAATATAAAAGATTAAGAGTATGAACACCTACCATCAAACATTGAGAGTTGATATCACAGGACTGCCTTTAGAGTGGGTGGACTATAAAGAGGCGGTTAAACTTTATGCAGTCGATCAGGTTGTTTATACCTTAGGGAACGACCTTTATACAATATATGGTGGAATTAATGCAGCGTCTGGCAAACAAAGCTCTATAACTGTTAACTCAATTATTGCAACCAACGGAAGGACCAAGCATTTTCAAGATAAAATGAGTCAATATACTCCTCCTCTTAACAATCAAACATTATTTAAGCGAGACAGTTATCTTTGCATGTACTGCGGCGATCGATACAACAAGAGAGAGCTTACAAGAGACCATATTACTCCAATCAGTCAAGGTGGAAACGATGACTGGAACAATGTGGTTTCAGCATGTAAACGCTGCAACCATCACAAAGGAGGTAGAACCCCTGAGCAGGCTAAAGTTGAGTTACTAGCTATCCCCTTCGTGCCAAATTATGCAGAGTATATTTATCTACAAGGAAGAAATATTCTTGCAGACCAGATGGATTTTTTATTAGGTTATATTTCTAAATCAAGCCCTATTCACCACCGCATCGATCTAGAAAAAGATAATCAAGATTGTCTGATTTAATACGAGCAATTTCTATACACTCAGGCATAGACCTCCAGTGCACAGATGACACCTTTAGTTTAACTTCCAAGCAACCCGCCCACCTAAAGGTACATAATGAAGAGGCAGTTTATTTTTTAAAAGTTGCTGAAAATAATGACTTCAATAGATTTGTAGCAGAGGCAAGAGGTCTGGAGTTAATATCTTTAACAAACACGGTGCAGGCACCCCATGTTTTTAGTGTTGGGAATGTTGGAGATAACGCTTATATCCTCATGGAGTTTTTAGACATAAGACCACAAACAAAACATTCAGCTCTTGAGTTAGGTAAACAGCTGGCCATAATGCATAAAACTAAGGCAGATTATTTTGGTTTAAATCAAACCAACTGGATAGGGTTGACCAAACAACTCAATAAGCAAGAGACCGATTGGGTTGTTTTTTATAAGGACCAAAGACTGTTACCCCAATTAGAGATGGCTTATTCCAAAGGCTATTCTGCAGCACTTGAGGATAAAGCCACCCATCTTCTGAACAATCTAGATGTTTTTTTTGAGGATTATTCGCCTGTCTCTAGTTTATTACATGGCGACCTATGGTCGGGAAACTGGGGGACCCTTTGCAACAATAAACCAGTGATTTTTGACCCAGCCGTTTATTATGGTGACCGTGAGACCGACATTGCTATGACACTTTTATTTGGGGGTTTTTCTCAAGAGTTTTATGAGTCTTATAATAGCATTTGGCCAGTTTCATCAGGCTTCAACATAAGGCAAGACCTTTATAATCTTTACCATGTAATAAACCATCTCAATATCTTTGGTATAAGTTATTTGCTCCAGTCAGAAAATTTATTGGACAAGCTGATATTAAAACTGTAATCATGTTGCGATTATGAGCGAAAAAACCATAGACTCTATATTAGAGGAGAGGCGCCGATTTTCTCCATCGGAATCTTTTAGTAAGGATGCAAATATAAAGAAACCTGAACTCGATGAGCTGAGACGCCATGCTGAAGAAGACTATGAAGGTTATTGGGCAAAATTAGCACAAGATAACCTTCATTGGTTCAAGGATTTTTCTACCGTCTTAGATGATAGAAAAGCACCTAATTATCAATGGTTTACTGATGGTGAGGTTAACGTCTCATATAATTGCCTTGATCTGAACGCACAAAGATCTCCAAACAAAATAGCAATTATTTTTGAGGCTGAAAACGGAGAGACAAAAAACATTACATATCAAGAGCTACTTGATGAGGTCTCTAGATTTTCAAATGGCTTGTTAACTCTAGGAGTTAAACCCTTAGATAGGGTTATTATATATATGCCCATGGTGCCCGAGGCAGTTATAGCAATGCAGGCGTGTGCACGGATTGGTGCAGTGCACTCAGTAGTTTTTGGTGGTTTTTCATCAAACGCACTCAAGGATCGTATCGAAGATGCTGCAGCAAAACTTGTCATTACCGCTGATGGAGCTTTTCGTGGAGGCAACATAATTCCCTTAAAGGACTCTACTGATAAAGCATTGGAAGGTTGGGAGGCGCCTATTGAAAATGTGGTGGTGTTTCAAAGAACAGGCGAACCCATCAACATGGTTAATAAAAGAGATATATGGTGGCACGATCTGATCAAAGACCAAAAAAGAGAGTCAAAAGCTATAGCATTAAGTTCAGAACACCCTTTGTTTATTCTTTATACCTCAGGCTCAACAGGAAAACCAAAAGGGATACAACATTCGTCAGGCGGCTATTTATTACATGCAAAAACCACGTTCCAATGGATTTTTGACATCAAAGATTCCGATGTTTTTTGGTGTACAGCCGATGTGGGTTGGATTACGGGCCATACTTATGTTGCTTACGGACCACTAGCAGCCGGAGCGACCATTTTAATTTATGAAGGAGCCCCCACTTATCCTCACCCAGGAAGGTTTTGGGAGGTCTGTGAGCGACATAATGTCACACTATTTTATACTGCACCAACTGCAATAAGAGCATTAATGAAATTGGGAGATGATATTCCAAATAACTATGATTTATCTGCACTTAGGCTACTAGGAACTGTTGGTGAGCCCATTAACCCAGAAGCATGGATGTGGTATCACACAGTAATTGGTAAAGAAGAGTGTCCAATCGTAGACACTTGGTGGCAAACCGAAACAGGAGCAGCCATGATTAGTCCTTTGCCAGGAGTAATCTCAACCAAACCGGGTTCATGCACACAGCCTTTACCAGGAATTATGATGGATATTGTTGATGACACAGGAAACACAGTTAACCAACCTAATAAAGGTGGTTATTTGGTTATAACAAAACCATGGCCCTCTATGTTAAGAACAATTTGGGGTGATAATGATCGATACATCGAAACATATTGGGAAAAATTTAACCATAAATTCTATGTTGCTGGAGACAGTGCCAACCAAGACGAAGATAAGTTTTTTTGGATTATGGGGAGAATAGATGATGTCTTAAACGTTTCAGGGCATCGCCTAGGAACGATGGAAGTAGAGTCTGCGTTGGTTGCACACCCCAATGTTGCTGAGGCTGCGGTGGTGGGAAAACCACATGAAGTGAAAGGAGAAGGAATCTTTGCTTTTGTTGTCACCAAAGGAGAGCGACCCACCGAAGACACAGAACCTAATGTGACAAAAGAGCTAAGGGACTGGGTTGCTGAGCAAGTTGGGCCCATTGCAAAACCAGATGATATAAGATATTCAGATAACCTTCCTAAGACCAGATCAGGAAAAATTATGAGGCGCCTACTTAGAGCAATCGCAAGAGGTGAGGAGATTACCCAAGACACCTCAACACTTGAAGATGAGGGCGTGATTAAACAACTTCAGGGAATGGATTAATTTAAGCTATATTTTGATTTGATAATTGTTTAAACAGTAACCTATACCATATTATTCCAGCTATCCCAGCAAGGATATTTGCAACCACTTGAGCCACAAAAACTCCTCTTATGCCCATTAATGAAGCAAACCAATAAGCCATTGGAACATAAACAATTAATGTTCTAGCAATTGAAATTGTCATGGCTGGCATAGGTTTACCAAAAGCATTGAATGAACCATTACAAATTGCAGCTAGACCAAGAAAGCCATAACCCCATGGGCAATAAAGCAATTGAATTTTAGCTATTTTAATAACCTCAGGGTCAGAGGTAAAAAAACCTAAGAAAAATTCAGCAGAGAGATATAAAAATATAATACAAAATAATGAATACACCAATATGAATCTCGCAGAGAATTTAAACCCTTCTTCTAAACGGTCAAATCTTTTGGCCCCAAAGTTTTGCCCAACATAGGGAGACATTGCTCCCCCAAGGGCCATTAAGATAACAATAATAAAAGCCTCTAACCGGCCCGCTAACCCATAAGCTGCCACAGCTGCTTGGCCATAACTGCTTATAAGTGCCGTAACTAGAGCAGTTGATAGTGGAGCAATAAGGTTACTGGCTATAGCTGGCAAACCAACATGAAGAATTTTTTTCCAAGATTCAACAATCGATTTCAAACTATGGTTAGCAAATTGTATTAAGTTGTCTCTAAAAATAAGAATACATAATGCTGCTATTAAAAATACAACGTTAGAAAGAACACTTGCCAGTGCTGCACCTTTAACACCCATTGCAGGCAAACCAAACCACCCAAATATTAGTATCGGGTCCAATACAGCATTAATAATGGCTGAAGAAGCCATTAAAACAGAAGGTGTTTTTGCATCACCGGCTGCTCTCATTACAGAGTTACCTATCATAGGAACTGCCATAAAAAGTCCACCCCAATAGTAGACCTCCATATACTCCTTTACATAAGGCATGGTTTCTTCGTTGGCTCCTAATAACCCAAAAACTAAATCAATTGATGACAAACCAATGGCTATTACAATAACCCCTACAACGATAGACAGAATCATTGCATGGGTTGCGATCTCTTTAACAATCTCTTTGTTTCCTGATCCAATGGCTCTTGAAGCTAAAGAGGAGGTGCCAACACCTAAACCCATTACAATGCCGCCTAGAACAAACCAAACAGGAAAAGCATAACTCACAGCAGCTAATTGAGCATAACCCAATTGACCTATGAAATAAGCGTCAACCAGTCCATTGCCAATAATAACAATTAAACCAATAACCATTGGCGTCATCATTGAAATTATTGCCTTTGAAGGAGGACCTTTAGTGAGTTTAGGGGTGTCGTCTTGCATAGAGGTGATTTTAGTATTGCTGAATAATACAGGGGAGAATAATAATTACAATTATTCTTCTATGCCAGCTAGAGAGATATATTTTATTTCTAAATAATCATCTATTCCGTATTTTGAACCTTCTCTACCCATGCCTGATTCTTTAACACCGCCAAAGGGAGCCATTTCAGTAGAAATAATTCCTGTGTTTAGGCCAACTATTCCATATTCAAGCTGCTCAGAAACCCTCCAGCTTTTTGCTAAATCACTGGTGTAGAAGTATGAGGCCAGGCCAAAAGGTGTGTTGTTTGCCCTCTCTATCACTTCCTCTTCTGTTGAAAACGAAAATAAAGGTGCGACTGGCCCAAATGTTTCCTCGTATGACACGAGCATTTCATCATTAGCATTCTTGATAACAGTAGGCTCATAGAACAAACCTCCAAGCTCATGAGGTTGACCACCTAGAATAATTTCTCCCCCATGATTTTTTGCGTCTGCAACATGCTCTTCAACTTTGGCTAAAGCAGCTTTATCAATAAGAGGACCTTGATCTGCTACAGGATCAAAACCTTGGCCTGTCTGGAGTTTTCCAGCTTCTTTGGCAAACCCTTCAGAAAACTCTTCATAAACATCTTGATGGACATATATTCGATTAGCACAAACACAAGTCTGACCAGCGTTTCTATATTTTGCTGCAATTGCTCCTGCAATAGCAGCTTTTATATCCGCATCTTCAAAAACGATAAATGGAGCGTGTCCCCCTAACTCCATAGACACTCTTTTCACTGTGTTTGCACACTCTTTTAGAAGCATTTTTCCTATCTCAGTTGACCCAGTAAATGTCAGTTTGCGGACCAGATCACTGTCAGTTAATGCTTTGCCAATGGTTTGAGCATTTCCGGTTAATACATTCAACAACCCTTTGGGCAAGCCTGCTTCTTCCGCTAAATAGGCAAAGGCCAGCGCTGAAAAAGGAGTCTGTTTTGCTGGTTTGCACACAAGCGAACAACCTGTTGCGAGCGCAGGACCAACTTTTCTCGCCAGCATTGCTGAGGGAAAATTCCAAGGTGTGATTGAAGCCACAACCCCAACAGGTTGTTTGATAACCAAGGTTCTTCTGTCATGCATATGGCCTGGTATTACATCTCCGTAAATACGCTTTGCTTCCTCTGAAAACCATTCGATAAATGATGCTGAATATGCAATTTCTCCTAAAGCTTCTGCTAGAGGCTTGCCTTGTTCATAGGTAAGAATTTTTGCTAAATCATCCTGATTTGAGCAAAGTAGATTATAAAAATCTCTTAGAATGGAAGCTTTTTCTTTTGCAGGATATTTTTGCCACTTTTTTTGTGCTTCTGCAGCGGCATTTATTGCAACATTGGTTTCTGTTGCGCCACAATTTGGAACGCGGCCTATGATTTCTTGGTTAACTGGATTAAGGACATCCAAAGTTGAGTTATCATCAGCATCAACCCATTGACCATTGATGTATGCTTTTTCTATAAACAAACTCTGATTTTTTATTTCAAGTTTCATTAACCTCGTTTGATTTATAAATTGTCAGTACCCAAAAAAATTAACCCCCGGTTCTGAATCTCTCCATTACTTCAGGATCCATGCCAACAGATTTAGCTAATTCAGTAAATAATTCAGCGGTCACAACACTCGCATTATTTTCTTGGGTAAATTCTTCTGTGTTTTCTATCACCATTTTTCTTAGTGGTGGCGGTACGTTCATCAACATTTTCATTGCCTCTTTATCCCAATCCATCGCCGTCACTGCGTCTGCGCCTTGCATAGCATTTTTGGGCTGCCCAAGAGTATGTTGAGTAAGGTTTTCACCAACAGTTCCATGATAATACACTTGTCTTGCCTCATCTCCCATTCCAATAGGAAGATTCATAGTACGGATTCTTTCTTCTCTTCCCATGTCGACCAATTTTTCATCAACGACTATTGCCTCTATGGTGCCGATTACAATACCGGTGCTTTTTTCTAATTTAATTATTTCATCCACAGTGCACTCTGCTATTTGTGGACACTCTTTAAGACTCGGTGGTTTAACCTTTTTTGAAGGGATTGATGTAAAGCTCGTAAACTCTAACTCATTAACACCCTCGGGGTAGAACTTAGCGGTTTCCATCATGTCGTCTAGATGAGAAGCACTAGGACAGTTCACAACAAATTCACCTGTGTCACAAATGTTCACAAAAGTATGAGAGTCTTGCCTAAAACCCACAATCATTCTGGGGTTTTTAGTCATCACATCGTATTGCATTATATGAGAATAGGGACCTGCGTTTACCGTGCCTTCTTTGTCTAATGTGGTAATGATTGTTATGAGTTTAGGCCAAAGCCAAATATCTGAATACCAAAAAGGCTTAATTTTTATTTCTGTTTTCATTTTTTATAATAATTTAATTGTTAGTATTAAACTCCCCTCTATTAAGTTTTGTTATATAGGCTTTGTATTCTTTCATTGCTTGATGTCCGAATAACCAGATTATTGGTAGGTTAGCAATAATACAAAAACCAGTCCCTAAATTTGCAAACATATTTAGTTCTGCGTCAGTCTCAATAAAACCTGATGTTGCTAATACAGCAAGAGCACAAAACCCAATTTTATATAAAATAACCCCTTTTTCTCCAACAAGAAACACCACTCCTTTTTCACCGTAATAACTCCAAGAGATCATAGTTGAAATAGCGAATAACCAAGAAGCGAGTGTTACTAGCCATTTACCTAGTCCGGGCACTACCTTATCAAAAGCTGCAGCAGTAAGCGTTGCGCCAACATAATCTATATAAACAGATCTGTCCTTTAACTCAGGTGTTTCTGGGGAAGCAGGTGAGTCTAGGAAAGATATTTCGTCCCACTCCACAGTGTTGTTTTCCTCAACTGTGCCGTACACTTTTTTAAAGTTATTGCCTGACTCAGGATTAAAGCGTCCCCTGTAGATCGTAAACACCCTCTGACCTTCATCTATAGATGAATCAATATTGGTTGACAATTGCCAGGTCGTTTTTGTGTCAGGAGCCTCCGTAACTTCTTCAGTCGTTTGAACGAAGTTGTAATCAGTGATAACGGACTCAGCTGGACGATTCCAGACCCCAGTAACCAAGATGACAAGAGCACTCATTGTGCACACTACAATAGTGTCTATAAAAGGTTCCAGACCTGCGACAACTCCTTCTCTAATTGGTTCATCAGTTTTTGCAGCAGAGTGGGCAATAGCAGATGAGCCTTGGCCTGCTTCATTTGAAAACAATGCTCTTTGCATGCCATACATAAAAGCATAACCTGCTGTACCACCAAGAAAAGCATTGCTTGATTCTAGCGGCGAGAAAGCTGAGGTTACTATCAAAGCTAACATTTTGGGTATGCTTTCAATGTTAATCAACAGAACAAATATGCAAGCAACTACATACAGAACCAACATAAAAGGAACAAGCTTTGATGTTACAGCTCCAATTCGCTTAATTCCGCCGATGATAACCGCACCAACCACAATAGCTAAGATCAGCCCTGTAATCATAGTTGGAACGCCAAAATACGATTGTGTTAGGTTTGCTACATTCCAAGCTTGAAACATATTCCCAGCTGTAATTGTATTAACTATTAAAGCTATACAAAAAACGCCGGCAATTAATTTACCAATATACTTAAGGACAGGACCCTTGTTCGACAAGTTTCTTTCAACCACCCACATAGGACCACCGCTTGGATTGTCACTATCTGAAGTGTCTCTATGGATCATAGCCAATGAAACCTCAGTCAGTTTAATAGCCATCCCTAAAAAACCAACCACCCACATCCAAAACACAGCACCAGGCCCACCCAATGAGATTGCCAGAGCTACCCCACCAATATTTCCCAGGCCTACTGTTGCCGACAAAGCTGTTGATAGAGCTTGGAAATGTGTAATCGCACCTGGATCATCTTGTTTGTCAAAATCACCCCTAATGGTCTTAACTCCATGGGTTAAAGCATAGTATTGTGAAAAACCACTCCATAAGGTAAAAACTACCCCTGTGAGTAACAGCGCGTATAACGTGTAATCATTCCAAAGTATTGCGTTGATGGTTTCAATCAACAGTTTAAATTCCACCATATTTTTCCTTATTTATTTCTTTTAGTAATATTCGAGTATTGAGTATGTACATAGAACAATAGCAATGACTCCATATAATACCGGTGCTAGCAGAAAAATTAATCAAAAATTGCTATAATCTACTTTTATCGGTTTCCAGCATACTCTTTTATGCCATTGACTGGTTGAGGCCAACAGATTTCTCGATAAAAAATTTTAACAAATAAACAAAATATAAACTTATGTCTTTTAGACCAAAACTAAAGGTTGGATTGTACGATGCTCAGTTTGAGCATGATAGTTGTGGGGTTGGTTTTGTTGCTGATATCAAGGGTATAGAGAGCAGGCAAATAGTAAAAGATGCCCTTACTATTCTCTGTAACATGGACCACAGGGGAGCCAGAGGCGCTGAAGCAAATACTGGTGACGGAGCAGGAATTATCACAGGCATCCCTCATCAATTTTTTAAGAACATTGCGTCAGATTTATTTGACCGTGTTGTATTGAAAAAAGACACATACGCAGTAGGAAATATTTTTCTACCAAAAGATAAAAAAGAACAAAGTTATTGTAGGGATTATTTTAAAAAAATCTGCCAGCAAAATGACCTAAAGCTATTAGGGTGGAGACAGGTGCCATTTGATATTGAAGGCTCAAATATAGGCCCATCAGCCATACAAGCAATGCCTATTATCGAACAAGTGTTTATTCAAAACACTATAAATATTGACGATCAAGAGAGTTTTGAAAGAAGGCTTTATTTAGCTAGAAAAAAAGCCAGTAACGATCTTAGGAATGACGAAGCTTTAAAAGGTTCAAGCCTCTTCTATATTAACAGTCTGTCATCTAAAACAATTGTTTATAAAGGCATGTTAACTTGTAACCAATTAGCAGCGTTTTATCTTGATCTTAGTGCTGAGGAGTTTGAGTCACATCTAGCCATGGTTCACTCCAGATTCTCAACTAACACATTTCCAAGTTGGGATCGAGCGATGCCAAACAGGATGATGTCTCATAATGGTGAAATTAATACCATTAAAGGGAACATCAATTGGATGAGAGCAAGAGAAGGCAATATTGAGTCCGATATTTATGGTGAAAAAATCAAAGAACTGTTCCCTGTGATAGAGAAGGACTGCTCAGACTCTGGTAATTTTGATAATGTCCTAGAGTTTCTAACGATGACAGGAAGAAGCCTGGAAGAGTCAGTTTTAATGATGGTGCCGGAGGCATGGCAAAACAAGAAAACATTGTCCAAAGATAGAAAGGCATATTACGCGTTTACTTCTAATTTAATGGAACCATGGGATGGGCCAGCATCAATTACATTTACTAATGGAGATGTTGTCGGGGCGGTTCTTGATAGAAACGGGCTAAGACCTAGTCGTTATTATATAACTAAAGATAATAAGGTGATTATGGCCAGTGAGGTAGGTGTCTTACCAATCTCTGATGACAACATTTTGATTAAAGGAAGGTTAGCACCTGGAAAAATATTTCTCATTGATTTTAAAAAAGGCCAAGTGCTTTCAGATGATGAGGTAAAAGAACCTCTAATAAATGCCAAACCATATAGAGAGTGGTTACACGATAACCGACTAATTTTTAGAAAAATAAAACAATCAAGATCAGACCCTTCGTTTTCATTGGAAGAGCTTACTCGAAGAATGAGAGCCTTTGGTTATACCTCAGAAACTCTAGAGTTTATGCTGTTACCTATGGTGCATGACTTAAGGGACCCTTTAGGGTCAATGGGTAATGACTCTGCTTTGGCTGTTTTAAGCGACAAACAACGCATGCTGTATGATTATTTTAAACAATTATTTGCTCAAGTCTCAAACCCCGCAATTGACTCCATAAGAGAAAAAATCATAATGTCTCTGGAGTGTTATATTGGCCCAGAAAAAAACATACTAAACCCTGGAGAAGGCCATGCACATCGATTATTAGTTGATCATCCGATTCTAACTAGTACCGCCCTGTATGCCTTGAAGCATCTTGATCATGAGGGCCACAAAAGTAAAGTAATAGATATAACCTTTAATATTTCTGACTCGTCAACAGAAGATTTAAAAACTGCTGTTAACAGGGTTTGTCAGCAAGCAGAAGAAGCTGTTGATAATGGTGTGGGCTTCTTGGTTCTTTCAGACAGAAGCGTTAATCATGAATTTGCAGCTATAAGTAGTTTAATGGCTTGTGGTGCCGTTCATCATCACTTAACTAAGGTGGCAAAACGAACAAAAACAGCGATTATAATTGAAACAGCTGAGGCCAGGGAGGTTCACCATTTTTGTCTCCTCTTTGGTTATGGGGCAGACGCTATCAACCCTTATTTAGCCTATGAAACACTCATTCATGCAAAAGATGAAGGCTTAATCAAACACGCTCACCATCGTCGTGGCAAGGAAAATAGAATTTTATTGGATAGTAACGAAGAAGTTATCGACGCTTATCGCCAAGCCGTTATTAAAGGCGTGCTTAAGGTGATGGGTAAAATGGGAATATCCACCCTTCAGTCTTATAAAGGAGCACAAATTTTTGAAGCCCTTGGTTTAGCTCAAGAGGTAATTGACCTATGTTTTGCTGGCACAACAAATCGGATAGAGGGTGCCGATTTTGAATTATTAGAAAAAGAAGTAAAGCAACGACATAGTCTTGGTTGGCCACAAGACACTAATTCAAATATAGATAACCTTCCAAATCCTGGGGAATTTCATTGGAGAAGCCAAGGAGAAAAGAAAGCTTGGGACCCAGAAACCGTTTGGTCGTTACAATATGCTGCACGTAAAAATGATAAAAATGCTTACCAGCAATTTGCATCTAATGCTAACCGCACGGCTGAAGAGTCATTATCTCTAAGGGGATTACTAGGATTTAATACCTCTAAGAATAAAAATATAGATATCAAAAATGTAGAGCCTGCAAGCCAAATTATTCAGCGTTTTTGCACCGGGGCCATGAGCTTCGGCTCTATCTCATCAGAAGCACATGAAACACTAGCTATTGCTATGAATAGAATAGGTGGGAGAAGCAATAGTGGAGAAGGAGGTGAAGACCCAGAGCGCTTCAAGCCGATGAAGAATGGTGACTCTAAATCCTCAGCGATTAAACAAATTGCTTCTGGCCGTTTTGGTGTTACAGCTAATTACATTGCCAATGCAAAACAACTACAAATCAAGATTGCACAAGGTGCAAAACCAGGCGAAGGTGGAGAGCTGCCTGGTAGAAAAGTAGATGAAAAAATTGCATCAATAAGACACTCAACACCCGGTGTAGGTTTAATTAGCCCACCACCACATCATGACATTTATTCAATTGAGGATTTATCCCAATTAATATTTGATCTTAAAAACGCTAACCCAAAAGCTGAAATAAGTGTCAAATTGGTTGCTGAAATGGGTGTGGGCACTATATCAGCTGGGGTGGCAAAAGCACACGCAGACCATATTGTTATTTCTGGAGATGTTGGGGGCACAGGAGCCTCACCTCTAACAAGCATTAAACACGCTGGCATGCCATGGGAGCTAGGCATTGCTGAAGTACACCAGACATTGGTGCTCAATGATCTTAGAAGCAGGGTTACCCTACAAACCGATGGCGGGCTTAAGACTGGCCGAGATGTTGTAATAGCCGCATTACTTGGTGCGGAAGAATTTGGTTTTTCAACTGCACCCCTTATAACCATGGGTTGCATCATGATGAGAAAGTGTCACATGAATACATGCCCAGTAGGTATAGCTACACAGGACAAAATACTAAGGGAAAAGTTTGCTGGGCAGCCAGAACATATTATTAATTATTTATTTATGGTGGCCGAAGAGGCCAGGGAGATCATGGCTGATTTAGGGATTGAGTCAATTGATGAACTAATTGGCCGTGTTGATTTATTAGATGCTGGCAAGGCAGTGAAGCACTGGAAATCAAAAAAGATAAACTTAGAGGCTTTATTAGTTAATGCTTCAGAGCTTCGTGAAGGTGTGGCAATTAGGAAGACAGTTCCACAAAATCATGGAATTAAGAATGTTTTAGATCGACAACTCATCAAGGACGCAAAAGAGTCAATAAAAACTAAACAGCAAATTAATTTGCAATACCCGATCACAAATACAAACCGTACAACAGGCGCCATGTTGAGTCATAAAGTGGCTAGCTTATGGGGCGAAGACGGCTTACCAAATGACACCATTAAAGTTGATTTCAAAGGATCCGCAGGCCAAAGTTTTGGGGCTTTTTTATCAAAAGGCATTACCTTTAATTTGCTTGGTGATGCCAATGATTATGTTGGTAAAGGGTTGTCAGGCGGAAAGATAATTGTTGCTCCTCCAAAGGTGGATGGTTTTGTGGCACAAAAGAATATAATTATTGGCAATGTAGCACTTTATGGTGCTACCTCAGGGTTTGGTTTTTTTAAAGGCATTGCAGCAGAAAGGTTTTGTGTAAGAAACAGTGGCGCAAGAGCAGTGGTTGAAGGGGTTGGAGATCATGCTTGTGAATACATGACTGGTGGACGCGTGGTGGTTCTTGGGTCAACAGGGGTAAACTTTGCTGCAGGAATGTCAGGGGGCATTGCTTATGTTTATGATCCACATAATGAATTCGATCCTAAATGCAACACAGGCATGGTTGAACTTGAGACAGTAGGTGATCAAGAGAGTATTGCTGAGCTTCTTAGAATGGTGGAGCTACATCAGAGATACACTCAATCAGAGGTCGCTTCATTGCTCCTCGATGATTGGGAAAATAACCTAGAAAAATTTGTCAAAGTTATGCCACAAGATTATAAGCGAGTTATGACAGAGCGACGCGAACATAATGAGGAAATTGAATCTATTTTTGAGGTCAAAGATAGGAAATCTGAGAGGCCAGGAGTTTAAGATGGGCAAACCAACAGGTTTTATGGAATACCCTAGGCGGAAAACACCTTGGCGCGACACTAAGGAAAGGCTGCTTGATTATTATGAAATATATACCCCCGCTAAAGACCATGATTTAAAAACCCAAGGCGCACGATGCATGAACTGTGGTGTACCTTTTTGTGAGTCTGAACACGGCTGTCCTATTGATAACCTTATCCCAGAATGGAATGATTTAGTTTACAAAGATAGATGGAGTGACGCATATGACAGGCTCATTAAGACAAATAATTTTCCAGAATTCACAGGACGAGTTTGTCCAGCACCGTGTGAAGGAGCTTGTGTTTTAGGTATTAATGAGCCAGCAGTTACAATTAAAGATATCGAAAATTCCATAATTGATAGAGCTTTTGAAGAAGGTTGGGTTAGGTCAAAACAAGCAACAAAAAGAACCAATAAAAAAGTCGCAATTATAGGGTCTGGACCAGCAGGGCTTACAGCTGCAGATCAGTTAAACCAAGCCGGCCATTCGGTCACTGTTTTTGAGCGCGAGGACAGGATTGGGGGATTGTTAATGTATGGCATACCTAATATGAAGCTTTCTAAAAGCTTGGTAAACCGTCGTCTTCAATTGCTTGAGGACTCTGGCATAGAATTTAAAGTTAATACAAATGTTGGAGTCAACCTGGACCCCCAATTACTAATGGATGATTTTGATGCAACCCTAATTGCTACTGGCTCTACAATACCTAGGGATATTGAAATCCCTGGTAGAGATGGACAGAACGTTCATTTTGCAATGGATTTTCTCACCCAGCATACAAAAAGCTTGCTCAATACTTCATTAACAGATGGTAATTACATAAACGCAAAAGATAAAAATGTGATTGTTATAGGTGGTGGCGATACCGGTACAGATTGTATAGCCACAGCCATAAGACAAGGTTGTAGTAGCCTAATTAATATGGAGATAATGCCTAAACCGCCGGTAGATAGAGACCCCAATAACCCTTGGCCATTATGGCCTCATATTTATAGAACCGACTATGGTCACGAAGAGTCTCAAGAGAGATTTGGCAAGGACCCAAGAGAGTTCTCACTGCTGAGTAAAGAGTTTATTGTTGATAAGCACAATAAATTGACAGGACTTAAGACAATTAATTTAGATTGGGAGGAATCACCTGAAGGACAAAAAAGTATGAAAGAAGTAAAAGGCACTGAACAAATATGGGAAGCTGACCTTATATTTTTAGCTATGGGATTTGTGGGTCCGGAACAATATCTCTTAGATAAGATGAAGGTTAAATTAAATGATAAAAATAATATTCATGCAGATTATGGAAAGTTTACAACCAGCATCAAAGGCGTTTTTGCTAGTGGTGATTGTCGACGAGGACAATCATTGGTTGTTTGGGCAATGAATGAAGGCAGAGGTGCTGCTTTAGCAATTGATCGGTTTTTAGAAGGTCAAAGCACATTATCAGCCCCGATGTTAAAACTGGGTTCTCTAAGAAGTTAAAAGCTCAATAATGAAATGGTTGCTTTTAGTTATAGTGTAAAATCAGGTTATATAAATTGAATTATTTATTTTATGTATATGTATATTTTTTAGGAGAATTAGGATGAAAAAAATTATTCTGGCCACAGTGATTGGGGTCTTCATGTCTGTGACAACTATGTCTAATGACCATGAAGAAAGCACAGTGGTGATACCTGCAAAAATTAGTAAAGAGGATGCTACCGGTGCTATTTATAACCGTCCGGATATGGTAGAGGAGACTAATAATGGAAATACCACTCTAGACGTAATGACCATGCTTAGTAGTGATGGAAGGTTTGGTACTGGAATGTATCAGTCTGGAAAAGCTCATTATGATATTACCGAACCTTACGGTGTCGATGAGTTCTTTTACATCCTTGAAGGAAGTATCACTCTAACCTCTGCAGATGGAACTGTGCAAACAATGAATGCAGGTGAAGCAGTTAGCATTCCCAAAGAGTGGACAGGCACATGGGATACCGATGGCTATAACAAAGTATGGGTCATATATACAGAAGATGGTTCTGCTCTAAAATAAAATTATCTAAAAAGCAGTTTGAGAAGTAAAAAAATAACACGTCGTGATTTCTGTAATGGTATAGCTATCGGCACAGGAACCAGATTGCCAAAGTTTGAATTTAAGTTAATTGGTAAGAATAGTTAAATATTTTGTGTCCCAGTTTAATGCCCCTTTTTTCAAACTTTGTTTTGAGGTTTCTTAATTCACTTTTAATTTCTTTAAACTGATTGCTTTCTTTAAAGGTAAGCTCAATCTGTTGAGCATAATCTTCCCAATCAGTGGAAACATTAACAATGCCTTTATTTATAAGAGATTTAGACAACAGAGCCAAAAACCTTTTATTGATTAACCTTCGTTTGTGATGTCTTTTTTTTGGCCAAGGGTCAGGAAAAAGTATGTTAATTTTTTCAACGCTTTTTTTGGCAATGAATTGTTCAAAGACCTCCACTGCATCTCTATAAATTAAACGTATATTTTTGATCTTATGTTGGTTAATTGCATTTAAACATTGACCAAGACCTGAGTCATATACCTCTATTCCAATAAAGTTCTTGTCAGGGTATTTTAAAGCAGATTCAATGAGCGCTGCTCCATCTCCAAAACCTATTTCTATAACTAAGTTATGCTGATCTGAATCAAAGCAAGCTTTTAGGTCTGTATTGGTATTATTTGTATCAAGAATATAGTTTGAAGAAAAATCTTGAAGAGCATTTTTTTGGGATTTTGTTAATCGTCCAGATCTTTTAACAAAGCTCCTGATAGATTTTTTATTATGCTTCCTCGAGTTTTGCACGGAGTTCTTTTATGGCATTATCCTCAATTTGCCTGATCCGCTCTATCGAGACCTTATACTGTTTAGCTAATTTTTTAAGGGTTACTTTTTTATCAGTCAGCCAACGTTGTGTAAGTATTTCTTTGCTTCTTTGGTCAAGTGATTGAAGTGCTTTGCTAAGCTCTTCTGTTTTCCCTTCAAGCCAATTGTCTTGTTCTACAATTTGTGAAGGATCAGGATCCGGTGAGGGTAAAAATCCAGCAGGAGACACATAATCTTCTTCTGAATCTGTGCTTCCAAGATCATATGGCATGTCAACTGACGCAAATCTCTGTTCCATTGTCGCTACATCTTTTGATTTAACACCAAGATCTTGAGCAATCAATTTTTTTTCATCGTTAGTGAGCCA
>Ga0206683_10000648_pt1 | contig 24882 bp, 20 predicted proteins | sample M280m12015metaG_FD_155483 | JGI IMG/M metagenome (GOLD analysis project Ga0206683, IMG submission 155483) | Ammonia-oxidizing marine archaeal communities from Monterey Bay, California, United States - M2 80m 12015 | ecosystem: Environmental > Aquatic > Marine > Intertidal zone | place: USA...
AAAACGCAATTTGCAATGGCAGCTACCTGACGAAACTAACTTTGAATATTGGTGCCCACTGATAACCAGGTCGGGATTTTGCATCGATCACTCACCAATTTTCTTCTGCACGTATCTGTCAGGCATTGAGTGATTGCGCTCGTCACTGCGTACCATTTTTGATAACGCAACAATTACTTCCCCTCCGTGTCTCCGTGCAGTTAGGTCCATGAACAAGTCCCAACATTTTCTGTATAAATGGCAACTGCAGGCGTTGACAAGCTGGCTGCGATGCGGCCGTCGCGGGATCATCGAGGCCGTCACTGGTGCCGGGAAAACAAACGTCGCTATACAGGCAGCTGCAGACGCCCACCGACGTGGTTTATTTGTGTTGGTTGTGGTTCCCAGTCGAGTGCTTATGGAGCAATGGTCAGCAAGTCTCAAAGACGCGTTGCCGCATTGTGTCATCGGTCGTTTAGGGGACAGCTTCAGCGATAGGGCCGACGACTGCGATGTGCTCGTTACAACCCGGCACTCGGCTAGCGCAAAGAAGCCCCTTCCTCCGGGAGACCTTGGTGGCCTAATCATTGCCGACGAATGTCACGGATTTGGAGGCGCGACCCTGCGAAAATCATTAATTCATGAATACCAAGAACGGTTAGGGCTAACCGCCACGCTGGAACGTTCTGATGACGCAGTCGAGAAAACACTCGTGCCTTACTTCGGTGGTGTTTGCTACCGATACGACTTTGGGCAGGCGATTGCTGATGGGGTTTGTGCGCAGCCAAGAGTTGCATTTGTTGCAGTACCCCTTGCCACGGAGGAGCGCGCTGAATACGACCTCACGGAAGCGGCCCTAGTCGCCTCGCGGCAGGTCCTTCGAAGTATCCCTGACATGCCTCAAGATCCATTCGGCGCCTTTTTGGCTGCCGTGGCCTACCTATCAGACAACGACGCCGGGCCTAACGGAAAAGCCGCCACGACGTACCTTGACGCTTTTTCAAAACGACGCGAGATCGTTGCAACTAGCCGGTCGAAATACGAAGTGCTCTCCAACTTCGCACCCGTAATCCTGGACGCTTCGGGAACCTTGATTTTTACACAAACAATCAAGGCAGCGAATCATGCGATCAACCGATTAGACCCCTTATTGGGTATTGAAATTATTACAGGAGATACTGCGCGTTCGGAACGCGAGACGATATTGACGGACTTGCGAGACGGAAAACTCGACGCAGTAGCTGCACCGCGAGTTCTGGACGAAGGCATCGATGTCCCCGATGCAAATCTCGGAATTGTTGTTAACGCAAGCCGCACGCGAAGACAGATGATTCAGCGTATGGGTCGGATCCTTCGCCGGAAGCAGCCCGGCGTCGGAGCGCGATTCGTGGTGCTTTACGCCAGCGACACCTTAGAAGACCCCACGGCGTCTGAACGCGACGGATTCATGGAGGAAATCGAGAACATCAGCGAATCTGCCCAGCTTTTTGGAATCGGTCAGCAACATGAACTCGGGTCGTTTCTGGACTATTCCGGACCCGATAGGCCACCAATTCCGCAGAAGATCGGTCCGATGGTGTCCGTTAGCGAACTACCTAAAAACCTCGACGAGATTGACCGGTACGCGTGGCTGAGCTTCCTCGGCTGGTCCGCAGAGACCGACGATCACACAGAAGCTTGGCAAAATGATCCCTCAACGGTCACCGAGCCGTTGTACTTGGACTTCGAAGTTTTGGATCTACCCGAAATAACCAGACAAAAGGTTTCTCCGAAGAAGGAAGCTCGATTGTCGACGGGTGAGCAGCCAGTAACGATGAGCAAAGTGGGTAAAGACTTTGTGCTGCGCTGTACCGGTTGCGGTGCTGCTTCAGAACCAACTCCATTTAGATGGAAGGCACTAGAAGCCACCGTCGAATGCAGTTGTCTGTGGTAGCGAATCCGACAATAAATACCTACCGCCCGAGCCTCCAACGTTGAAGCGACCCAGATAGGCCAAGGAAGATAGATGAAGCTATGGACGTCGGTGCACTTATCAGGCACGCCCCTGAGTGCGTTCATGCACCGCCGCAGCCACCTTGTTGGGTAGCCATGTCACTGACTGCAGGTCATCCAATGAAGCCTGCCGCACCTTTCTCACACCACCGAATTCTTTGATTAACCGCCGACGGCGGACGTCTCCAAGACCGGTAATTCCGTCGAGGACGCTCTGAGTCATTCGTTTGTTCCTCAACTGGCGGTGATACGCGATGGCAAACCGGTGACTTTCGTCGCGAACTCGTTGGAGTAAATACAGCGCCTCAGAACCGCGTGGAAGATGAACCGGAGCGCTTTTCCCAGGAACGAACACCTCTTCGAATTGTTTAGCTAGCGCTACAACAGGAATTTCTTTGGCTAACCCCAAGGAGTTCAGAACTCGTTCCGCTACCCCAAGTTGCCCTTTACCCCCGTCGACCACTAGCAACTGCGGTGGATAAGCAAATTTGCCAGGCTCATCTGATGGTGATTCCCTTTCCTCCAAATATTTTCTCAGACGCCTCGATAGGACCTCTTCCATCGCAGCGAAATCGTCGTTTCCGGGAACATCCCGAATCTTAAATCGCCGATACTCGCTTTTTCGAGGTAACGCATCCTCTAACACGACCATCGAACCGACGTAGTCCGTGCCTTGAAGATGACTCATGTCGTAACACTCGATACGTAGCGGCGCGTTGGGCAGATCAAGATAACGCTGTAACTCTTCTAAGGCCCTGGCTCGGCTGTTGTGGTCGCTCCCGCGTTTGAGTCGGTGGCGCCCAAATGACTCGCGGGCATTTTTAGTCGCTGTTGCATGAAGCGCTCGTTTTTCGCCGCGTTGTGGAACACGAATTTCTACTGGCGAACCACGTTGGGCACTTAGCCATTCTTCATAAAGTGCTTGTTTCTCAGGTAACCCGGGAACAAAGACGTTCTTTGGCATACCAATCGGGTTTTCGTCGTGATAGAGATCTTCGATCACTCGAGCTATGAGATCTGGGTGGGTGACGTCCTCCACTTTGTCGACGATGAATCCGCGTTGCCCCATGACGCGCCCTTTGCGGACATAGAAGACCTGCACAGAGGCTTCTAATTCGTCATCGTGGACTCCGATGACATCAAAGTCTTCATTCCTGGTTCCCGCAATCTGTTGTTTTTCAATTGCCTTCTCTACGTTAGATAGGCGGTCACGCAATCTCGCAGCTAGCTCAAACTCAAGTTCGTTACTGGCGACGTGCATGCGATCCGTAAGATTTTGAACAACATCTTCGGTGTGTCCTTCTAAAAAGCGGATCAGGTCTCTAACTAATCCCTCGTACTCTTCTTCGGTAACTTCGCCTACGCATGGTCCAGCGCACTGTTCGATGTGGAAGAGCAGGCATGGCCTCCCTAGCCCTCGATGCTCCGCCATCTTGTTGTCGCTGCATGTGCGAATCGGGAAAGTCCTTAACAGGAGATCAAGAGTGTCTCGGATTGCGTGGGCGTGTCCGAACGGTCCGAAATACCGGTTACCTCGCTTCCGTTTTCCGCGCATGACCATCGCTCGGGGCCATTCGTCTCGAAGAGTGATCGACAGAAATGGGTACGACTTATCATCTCGAAGACGGATATTGAAACGCGGTTGGTGGCGCTGTATGAGGCTGTATTCCAGCATCAGAGCATCCACTTCAGTCGAAACTTCGACCCATTCGACAGTCGTGGCCGTCGCTACCATTTGTACCGTTCGAGGATGCAAGTTCCGAGAGTCTTGAAAATAACTGTTGAGGCGATTCCTAAGACTTTTAGCCTTTCCGACGTAAATGATCCGGCCATCGCGGTCTTTAAACTGGTAACTCCCTGGCACATCAGGGACTGAGCCGGGCTCAGGGCGCAAAGGCATGCAGGAAGGCTATGCGCCCGAGGGCGCACTCATCCCGTTAGAAGGGGACCTAAGAATCGTCCGGTGTGGCTCCCAGGCGTTTTAACGACGTTCTCTGGGGTGCCGCTTGCGACAACTAAACCACCTCCGTCTCCACCTTCGGGTCCCATATCAATGATCCAGTCCGCAGTCTTAATAACATCGAGGTTGTGTTCGATTACAACAACTGTGTTGCCTTGATCGACTAGGCGGCTAAGCACAGCCAACAACCGTCGGATATCTTCAAAATGCAAGCCAGTCGTAGGTTCATCAAGAATGTAAATCGTGTGACCGGTAGGCCGTTTAGATAGTTCACTGGAGAGTTTTATACGCTGAGCTTCGCCCCCAGAAAGAGTCGTGGCTGGCTGCCCCAATCGGATGTAACCCAACCCCACATCCACGAGGGTCTGCATGTGACGTGCGATCGGTGGTTGAGCAGAGAAGAACTCCAAAGCTTCTTCGCAGGACATGTGAAGAACATCGGAGATCGTTTTCCCTTTAAATCTGACCTCTAATGTTTCGCGGTTGTAACGCGCCCCTCCGCATAATTCGCACGGTACATAGACGTCCGGTAAGAAATGCATTTCTATTTTGATAGTGCCATCGCCTGAGCACGCTTCGCATCTTCCGCCCTTAACGTTGAAGCTAAATCGGCCTGGCAGGTAGCCACGGATTTTTGCTTCGTTTGTCGCCGCGAAAAGTTTGCGAATGTTGTCAAAAGCACCTGTGTAGGTCGCCGGGTTTGACCTGGGAGTTCTCCCGATAGGTGACTGATCAATATCAATCACCTTGTCTAATGCCTGCCAGCCATCGAGCGCTGTGTGTAACCCCGGCACTTCTTTCGATTTATAGATTCGTTGCATCAGAGACTTACGAAGGATCTCATTTATTAGGGTGCTTTTACCCGATCCGGACACCCCTGTAACTGCTACGAAACAGCCCAGAGGTATCTCGACATCGATAGAGCGCAGGTTATTTTCTCGTGCGCCGCGAACTACCAACATCTGTTCCAACGGTTGTCTTCGGGATGCTGGAACGTCGATACAACGAACACCTGCAAGGTACTCCCCTGTTAGGGACCCTTTGGATTTTCCAAGTCCCTCAACTGGACCGCTATAGACAATTTCTCCACCATGTTCCCCGGCACCGGGTCCGATGTCGACCACCCAATCAGATTCGAGGATGGTTTCCTGATCGTGTTCGACGACCAAAACCGTGTTCCCCAGGTCACGAAGATGCTGCAGTGTCTCTATCAAGCGCCGATTGTCTCGTTGATGTAACCCAATTGAGGGTTCATCGAGCACGTACAGAACGCCTTCTAAGCCACTACCTATCTGACTTGCGAGGCGGATACGTTGCGCCTCCCCGCCAGCCAAAGTTGCCGCTGATCTGTTTAAGGACAAATAGTCGAGGCCTACGTCAAGCAAAAAATTTAGACGCGCATCGATTTCTTTCACAATTGGTTCAGCAATGATGCGTTCTCGATCGTTCAACGCCAACCCATCGATAATTTTTGCAGCCTCACCGATAGAAACTGAGCACATTTGGTGGATGCTGTGCCCAGCGACGCGAACCGCCAGCGAGACTTCGTTGAGTCGAGCTCCTTCACAAGTCCCACAGGGAACCTCACGCATGTAGCCCTCGATCCGGTCACGCGAATGATCGCTATCGGTATCGGAATGGCGGCGTTGAAGGGTCGGGATAACGCCTTCCCAATGGGTTGTGTAGCTGCGGCTTCGGCCGTAACGGTTTCGGTAACGAACCGTAAACGTGCGACTTTGGGGACTGCCGTACAAAAGTAGTTTCCGCTGTTTTGCCGTGAGTTTCGACCATGAACGATCAATCGGGATGTCGAATTCCTCGCCTGTGGCGCGCAAAAGACGGCCATACCAACGACTAGCGCCTGTAGCGAACGGAGCTATCGCTCCTTCTTCGATCGTCAAATCAGGATTGGGAACGATTAATTCTGCGTCGACTTCGAATCGGGTGCCTAAGCCATCACACGTGTCACACGCCCCATAGGGCGAGTTAAACGAAAAGTTTCTCGGAGCGAGATCATCAAAGGAACGGCCACTGGTTGGTGAGAACAAATGTTGACTGAATGTGATGAGTTCAGCATCACCGTCATCTGGTAGCAGTTCGATCCAAATGTGACCGTCTGCTAAACCGAGAGCGGCCTCTACCGATTCAGTAAGGCGTTGTTCAATTCCTTCTCGTATTACGAGCCGGTCAACTATGACCTCTATGTCGTGATTGACATAACGTTCCAACCGCTCTTCGAGAAGAGTCTCTTCTCCGCCAAGGTCGACGACTTCACCATCGACACGCGCTCTCGCATATCCTTGCGCCGCTAAGTCCGAGAGCAGCGTGTGGTATTCGCCTTTGCGCCCTCGTACCACGGGTGCCAGCACTTGGAAGCGGCTGTTGGCGGCTATTTCTACGATGCGATCGACGATTTCTTGGGGAGTTTGCCTTTGGACTATTTCGCCTGTCTCCGGGTCGTGCTGCACTCCAACCCGGGCGTACAGCAAACGCAAGTAGTCGTAGACCTCGGTAATTGTTCCTACGGTAGAGCGGGGGTTCCGGCTCGCACTTTTCTGATCAATGGAAATCGCAGGCGAAAGTCCCTCAAGAAAATCCACGTCGGGTTTGTCCATTTGGCCGAGAAATTGCCGTGCGTAGGCAGACAACGATTCCACATACCGCCGCTGCCCTTCAGCGTAGATAGTGTCGAAAGCTAAGGAGGATTTGCCGCTTCCTGATATCCCTGTAAAGCAAATCAGCTTGTCTCTTGGTAGCTCAACGTCAACATCACGCAGGTTGTGTTCCCGTGCGCCACGAACGATTAGTTGATCTCCCATTGTCGTCGGAGCCTATCCCGGGTCGTAGTGGGAAACGGGGTGGGGGCACCTAGCCAATTCAAATAATGACGACCGAACGGAGCACTTCTCCGCGTTCCATTTTGAGAAAGGCATTTTCGACTTCTTCAATCGTTATTTTCTCAGAGACAAAGCGATCTAGTTGAAGTCGTCCTTGTAGGTATAGATCAATCAACATCGGAAAATCGCGTGAGGGAAGGCAATCGCCGTACCAAGAACTTTTTAACGCTCCTCCGCGCCCAAACACTTCGATCAGTGGCAAATCGATGCGCATTTCAGGGCTAGGGACTCCAACTAGAACCACCGTTCCAGCGAGGTCTCGCGAGTAGAACGCCTGCTCGTAGGTCGCTGGAAGCCCTATTGCTTCGATGGCAACGTCAACTCCGTTGCCACTGGTAAGTCGTTGAACAGCTTCAATTACTTGCGATGAATCCATATCGGAGGAATTGATTGTGTGGGTTGCGCCAAACTCTTTTGCCCATTCAAGTTTTCTTTGATCTAAATCGATGGCGATGATGGTGTGGGCACCCGCGATACGCGATCCTTCGATTGCCGCGTCACCCACACCGCCGCAACCCCAAACAGCAACGCTGTCGCCGCGAGTAACGCCACCAGTGTTTAAGGCAGCGCCAAGCCCAGCCATGACCCCACAACCGATCAATCCAGCGACCTCAGGTTCGACCGCATTACTGACTTTTGTCGCCTGGCCAGCTGCGACCAAGGTCTTTTCGGCGAAAGCACCGATACCTAGCGCTGGACTCAGTTCAATGCCATCGAGAGTCATTTTTTGTTGTGCGTTATGGGTAGAAAAACAGTATTGGGGTTTTCCACGAAGGCAGCTTCGGCACTCCCCACACACGGCACGCCAATTCAATACGACAAAATCGCCTTCGGTGAGGTTAGTGACACCGGCACCGATCTGTGAAACGATGCCCGAAGCTTCATGCCCGAGCAAGAACGGAAAATCGTCATTGATGGCACCCTCTCGATAGTGAAGATCGGTGTGGCAAACGCCACAGGCTTGAACGTCGATAACGACTTCACCTGGCCCGGGATCCGGAATGTGAATTGTTTCAACCGAAACGGGTTCGCCCTTTGTTTTGGCCACGACTCCGCGCACGTCATGTGGCATTGTTATACCCCTCTTCCCCGAGTCTGATTTAGATTAATTTTCAGTTGGACTGTCAAGGGAAACTAGCCGCACGGTTCGCCCTTCAGCGCCGTTCTGCGCGAAACAACCTCGAAGTGTCAACTCGTCGCGTCACGCAAGTCGCGTCGAAGTTCCCGAATTTCATCTCGTAACCTCGCCGCGTACTCGAAACGCAAGTCTTCCGCCGCTTCCTGCATCTCAAGTTCAAGGGAATAGATAAGCCGGTGAAGGTCATCTTCGGGGAGTTCAGCTAAGTCCTTTCGGGCTTGTTTCTCAGCGAGTGCGCGACGTGAACCCAACTTCTCTGGAACAGGTGCCCCGGGTTCTTGTCCGCGAAGTACGAGCAAGATGTCCGTCACAGCTTTCCGGATTGTCTGAGGGTCAATCCCGTGTTCAACGTTGTATGACTGTTGCAGCCCGCGGCGGCGATTGGTTTCGTCGATAGCTCTACGCATCGACTTCGTGACGTTGTCGGCATACATGATGACTTGGCCATCCACATTTCGCGCGGCCCGTCCGATTGTTTGAATGAGCGAGGTTTGACTCCGAAGAAACCCCTCTTTGTCCGCGTCCAGAATTGCGACTAATGAAACTTCAGGTAAGTCCAATCCTTCGCGGAGCAGGTTGATCCCCACTAGAACGTCGAATTCGCCAAGACGCAAGTCACGTAAAATTTCGATGCGTTCTATCGTGTCGATTTCGCTGTGCAGATATCGGACTTTGACACCAAGCTCGAGTAAGTAATCCGTTAAATCTTCCGACATCTTCTTAGTCAAGGTGGTAACTAAGACTCGGTCGCCACGTCCTACAGTCACCTCGATCTGATCAATCAAGTCGTCAATCTGGCCGCGGGTCGGTTTGACCAACACCTCTGGATCAATCAGACCCGTCGGACGAATGATCTGTTCGACTATTTGGTCGCTAACTTCGACTTCAAAATCACTTGGAGTGGCGGATAGAAACACGACTTGATTTAGCCGTTCCATCACTTCTTCAAACCGCAGCGGGCGGTTGTCACGTGCTGATGGAAGCCGGAACCCGTGCTCTACCAGGGTGTCTTTTCGAGATCGATCGCCTGAGAACTGACCATGGAGCTGAGGAACCGCTACATGGCTTTCATCAACAACTAGGAGGTAGTCGTCAGGAAAGAAGTCCAGGAGGGTGTACGGAGGCTCATCAAAGGTTCTTCCGTCAAGGTGCATGGAATAGTTTTCGATGCCGTTGCAGTAACCGACTTCCTGCATCATCTCAAGGTCATATTCGGTTCGCATTCTCAGCCGCTGCGCTTCGAGCAGTTTGTTTTCCGATTCGAATAATGCGAGCCGCTGTTGAAGCTCGCCTTCTATGTCTTTCATCGCCCTGTGAATGGTGTCTCCATCGGTGACATAGTGGCTAGCCGGGAACACAGTCACTTCCTCGAGTTCCGCTAGTCGCTCTCCCGTCACCGTGTCGATTTTTGTTATTCGCTCAATGTCATCCCCAAACAACTCGATACGAACTACGAACTCTTCATACGCGGGATGTATCTCGAGAGTGTCACCCCTCACCCGAAATTTACCGCGCGTCAGATTCATGTCATTTCGTTCATATTGCATGTCGATTAATCGACCCAGAACCTCGCGTTGGTCATGCGTCTCTCCCGCTCGTAGATACAGCATGTGTTTTAGATAAGCCTGGGGAGGGCCTAGACCATAGATCGCTGACACTGAAGCAACGACTATCACGTCACGGCGGGTGAGAAGTGCGGCGGTGGCTGAGTGGCGAAGCCGGTCGATCTCGTCGTTGACCGACGAATCCTTTTCTATATAAGTGTCCGAGGTCGGCATGTAAGCCTCTGGCTGGTAATAGTCGTAGTAGGACACGAAATATTCGACTCGGTTGTCCGGGAAAAATTCGCGGAACTCATTCGCTAACTGTGCCGCCAAAGATTTGTTCGGCGCGAGTACAAGCGTGGGCCGTTGAACTTTTTCTATGGTCCACGCGATTGTTGCGCTTTTTCCTGATCCAGTTATGCCAAGAAGAGTTTGGAAGCGATGTCCGGCTTCCACGCCGTCTGAAAGCCGTTGCACCGCGTTCGGCTGATCACCGGCCGCCGAGAAGTCTGAGACGACCCGAAACGGATGACCCGCAGTGGGTGATGGTCGTGGATCCGAACTCACAGAAACAGCTTAGGAACCGCGTCGCATCGCTACGGGTGCTTAGGCGTCAGTTTGGCCAAAAATCACACGATCTTTATGGATTTCTCGTTTCAGTCACACTCATAGGCCGATCTGTGGGTATCCTCCGGCGCTGAGTGTCAAATGCGAGCTTTTAGCGTGATCACTCGTGAGGCAAATATGAACGACATACCCGACGATGACGACATTGACGAGACGGAACCAGACCCCGACGCGCTTGACGACGAAATGAACGAAGATCCCGGGGATGACCCGGAGGAAGACGCAACGGTCGGTGATGACGAGGACGACGACGAAAACCAAGAAACTCCGGTTGGTGCGCGTCCATCTGCCGACGAGGATGAGGACGAAGACGACGATGAGGTCGAAGCCGATCTCGACACCATTCTCAAAGAGCGGCTCTCTTCCGCCGACGACGAAGACGATGAAGAAGAAGACGAAGGGGTAATCACTACCGCTGAAGGTGACCGCATCCCAAGTAAGCAAGAAGACGAGATTCTCTGCGAAGGCTGCTTTCTGCTCGTCAGAGAGTCGCAATACGACACAAGGGATAATGTGCCAAGCTGCCCTCATTGCGGAACGCAACTGAACGTATAGAGATCGGGGGGGCCATGGATCTAAATGGCAAGGTGGTGGTCGTAACTGGCGCTGCGAGCGGTATAGGCCAGGCATGCGCTCACGCGTTCGCAGATGTCGGAGCACGGGTTGCTGTTGTCGATATCGACGAAGTCGGTGCAGCGAAGGTTGCTGCTGCAGTGGGAGGTGTTGCTGTCCCATGCGATTTGGCCGAACAAGCAGCTATTTCAGAGATGGTGTCACAAGTGGAGGGTGACCTTGGCCCCGTCGAGGTGCTGTTTAACAACGCGGGAATTGGCTCTGGCGCGGGTCTGCTCAACAGTTCTTTAGACGAGTGGCAGCGTCAGTGGGATGTGAATTTAATGTCGCATGTCCACGCTGTTCGCGCTGTACTGCCTGGGATGTTAGACCGAGGCGAAGGCTACCTTTTGCATACAGCCTCTATGGCCGGCGTGCTGTCCTCTCACGGAAATCTTCCTTACGCGGTGAGTAAACACGCAGTAGTGGGTCTAGCCGAGTGGCTCGCGTTTACATACGCTCACCTCGGGATTCGTGTTTCGTTGCTGGCACCCTTGGCCGTCCGGACTCCAATGTTGGGGGACGCTGCCGACGGGGAGTGGGCCAACCAGGCTGGCGGACCGATCAAGGAACCCGCCGAGGTAGCTCAACAGGTCCTTAACGCCATCACGACGGAACGTTTTTTGATTCTGACGGACTCTATTGCCCAGACTTGGATGGAACGAAAGACCGCCGACCCAGACCGCTGGTTACATGGGATGAGCCGACTTCAGCAGCGTTTAGAGGGAGTAGACGACGCTGGGCTGCCCGAAAATTGATTCAGTAGCCCTCGTGGGCTTCTCGAGGAGATAACAGATGCAGTCAGGTGGACTGATCTGGATACCTCTGACTCTGGCGGCAACTATCGCTCAAGTTTTTAGGACTGCGCGCCAACACGAATTACGCCAATTCTTATCGTCATCGGGGGCTGCCTACGTCCGGTTCTTATTTGCATGGCCGTTTGCGGTGCTTTTGGGTTTACTCACCTGGCTGCGCCTACCAGAAGGCACCGATATTCAAATAAATTTTTGGTTGTGGTCGGCGATGGCCGGAATGGTGCAAATAACCGGAACCGTTTTGTTACTTCAGGCCTTTCGCGCTCGAGATTTCGCGATCGGCACGGTCTATTCCAAAGCGGAAGTCATTCTCGTAGCCGTTGGCTCAGCTGTGTTCCTAAATGAGCCCCTACGAGGACTCGGTTGGCTCGGTGCTGCAGTCGTGTTGATCGGGGTGGCTCTCCTCGCCGCGACATCAGGCATTGAGGCTGCTCTACAACGGTGGGGTGACCCCGCTGCGCGATTAGGAATCGGAGCCGGTTTGTTTTTTGCTTTGTCCGCAGTGGGTATTCGAGGTGCCGCCACATCAATTATCTCAGCCACGGTTTGGGAGAGAACATGTTTGACATTATTTGCAATTTTGTCGTGCCAAGCTTTGCTCCACGGCATTTTCCTTGCAGTTACCGATAGGCGCCAACTCACTCTTATCTGGACGCATCGAGCCAGGTGTCTGCCAGTTGGGGTTTTAAGCTTCGCCGGCACAATGGGCTGGATCGCGGCAATGACCGTGGCGACAGCCGCCAAGGTGAGAACTCTTGGCCAAGTTGAGATAGTTCTGGTTTTCTTGATCTCACTGATTCGGATGCGGGAGAAGCATCCAGCTAAAGACTATTTGGGAAGCGGTCTTGTCCTCATCGGGGTGTTATTGGTCGTAACCCTGGGCTAGACATCGGGGCGCATCAGTTACGCCGTCTCTGTGGCCATTTAGCTATCGTCGGGTTCGGGCGTCGGTTTTGTCGAGGGTAAAGCTCTCGCCCATTCGTTTGCTTGATCGATCTGTTTATCGAGACGCTCCAGAGCCACTGAATTGTCGATGACGAAATCTGCAACTTCGAGCCGTTTCTGCCGCGGAACCTGCGCGGCTATACGAGCGCGAGCGTCATCTTCGGTAAATCCGCGTTGCGCGACGAGTCGTTTCACTGCAGTCTCAGGCGGGGTATCAACAACCACGATGCCGCTGACGATATAGCGAGGTGGTCCCCCTGCGATGATCCCTTCTACAAGGAGAGGGATATCGAGCACTAAGAGATTGTTCGTGTCTGCTTGTTGTCGAATTCGTCGGCGAATCTCACGATTAACTGGCGGGTGTACGAGGCGGTTCAATTCGTGAAGGGCGTCCTTGTCGTTAAACACGATTTGCGCAATGGCCTGTCGATCCAACGACTGATCGGCATTGACAATAACGTCGCCAAAATGGGCGACCATGTCTGCGTGGACCTCTTGCCCGGGAACTTGCATCTCACGAACAATGAGATCAGCGTCAATCAGAATGGCATCGCGCTCAACAAATCGGTCAGAGACAGTGCTCTTGCCGCTACCAATGCCACCGGTCAACCCGATGACTATCACGCGCCGACCTACGCTTCCTCAGTCGCCGCTAAAGCGTCGTCATCCACTGAAGCGTCGTCATTCATCGATGCGTCATCGCCTGCTGAAGCTTCTGCTCCCTCACCGGCCGGATCTGTGTCTTCGTATTCGGCCACAGCCTGTCGGTACGCCTCTTCGCCATGCTCTTCGTAGTACTCGCGCCATGCACGCTCAGCTTCGGACTCTTCGCCCTCAGCAGGTGCGGCGTAGTCAAACTCGCCGATGAAATTGCCTGCTTCGTCATACGCGTGCTCGCCGAAGGCCTCTTGGTATTCTGCTGCAACTACACCGCCCTCAGCTGCCTGCTTAATTGACAAGCTGATACGGCGGCGTTGGAGATCGAGATCAATGATTTTGACCCAAAGCTCTTCAGCTGGGGTTACTACCTGCTCTGGAAGTTCGACATGGTGTGCTGACATCTCAGAAATATGAACAAGACCCTCAATCCCATCGCCAACCTGTACGAAAGAGCCGAACGGGACGAGCTTGGTGACCCGTCCATATACCAACTCCCCGACCTTGTGGCCGTTGGCAAATTCTTGCCAGGGGTCTTGCTGTGTTGCTTTTAGGGAGAGAGAGATCCGTTCGCGTTCGCGATCAACCTCAAGTACTTCCACATCGACTTCATCGCCTACTGTCACCACGGAACTGGGGTGGTCGACATGCTTCCAGGAAAGTTCTGAAACGTGGATTAAGCCGTCCATGCCTCCTAGATCAACGAACGCTCCGAAGCTCACGACCGAGGACACGACCCCGCTGCGCTTTTCTCCCGGCTGAAGGTTGTCCAAGAACTCTTCTCGTTGCTCTTTTTGTGTTTCTTCCAACCATGCCCTGCGCGACAACACAACGTTGTTGCGGTTCTTGTCTAGTTCAATGATCTTGGCCTCTAGTTCCATTCCGATATAGGGCTCAAGGTCGCGAACACGTCGCAACTCGACAAGAGAAGCGGGCACGAATCCGCGCAACCCGATGTCAATAATGAGACCACCCTTGACGACTTCTATAACCGGTCCTGAAACGACACCTTCTGATTCTTTGATTTCTTCGATTCTGCCCCACGCCTTTTCGTATTGGGCTCGCTTTTTTGAAAGAACAAGGCGTCCATCTTGATCCTCTTTTTGTAGGACCAGAGCTTCGATTTCTTCTCCTAGCTCGACTATTTCCGAGGGATCAACGGCATTTCTGATCGAAAGTTCACGACTGGGGATCACACCCTCAGACTTGAACCCGATATCAAGTAGAACCTCATCGCGGTCAATTCGGACAACGGTGCCCGTAACAAGGTCACCGTCTTCAAATTCGACGATCGTGCCATCGATGGCATCAGCGAAGGACATCGCACCAAGATCGTTCTCAACGACGGTACGCGGGATATATTCACCGGCATCAGTAAAGCTGCCGAATTCAGTAGTATCAGACACTCGGATTTGCTCTCAGTAGACAATACGGGGTGACGGTGGCAGAGCTCCCACCGGGCACGGGCAACAAGGCTACACGGCCTCAATGCCGGAACCTTCTCCGACCCCTATTTACGTGACGGGTTAAGCAATAAGTTACGGACGACGAGCCAACAGCAGTAGTTCCGCATGGTTCAGATCCAACGACTCGGCCTTCCAATCCTCGCCGGAATGCACACTATGAATCTCTAGCGGCTCAAGGCCGGCACTCTCAGCCATCAACCAAAGCTCACGGGGAGTGAAACAGGTGGTCCACAGATCGGCCTCAAGAATCCCTCCTTGAGGGTTTCGAATTTCAGTACGTTCATGACGAGTCGCCGTCATGAGGTCAAATTCAAATGGAGTGGGCTCATTTTCCAAATTGAGGACCTGAAAATATGCCGAAAAGGCGGCCAAGAGGAGCCTGCGACCATTTCGCAACGCCCGTGCCATACCGGAAAGGATCAGTTGGTCTCCTCTTAAGTTTGCAGGATCTTGGGTTGCAGGGCCGCCTTGCAACCCAAATGCCCCCTCGCACAGAGAAAACACTCCGTCGAATTCGCACGAAAATTGGAGTTTTCTGGCATCGATTCGCTCGAACGCGACGAGATCCGATAACCCTTCGGTAACGGCTATTTCCGTCGCTAGTTCGACGAAGCGTTCTGAAATATCGATGCCAAGACATCGAATTCCTCGTCTGCCTAACTCAAGAGAATGGCGCCCGGGGCCACAACCTACGTCTAATACATAATCGCCCGGCTGTAACCGCAACTGCGTAATTATTTGATCAACTTCCACGGCCGTACCTTTGGTAAAGGAGTACCTGAGGTATGCCTCCTGAAGGTGGTCAGCCAGCTCCTCAAACCAATGCTCTCTTGGCACCTCCGCCGCCTTTCAACACCGCACAACACTTCAACCTTTCGCCTGGGCCCAGGTCGGACCCAAGGCAATATTCACTTCTAGTGGAACCCGTAAATCTGCTGCTCCACCCATCGTCGTAACTGTCAAATCTTGTATTTCACGACTTTCCTCCGGGTGAACTTCCAGAATGACTTCATCATGGACCTGTAGCACTAGAGAACTCTGGGCGCCCATTTCGGAAAGAGCATGGTCGATCTGGACTAGGGCTATCTTGAAAATATCCGCTGCTAGTCCTTGGATAGGCGCGTTCATAGCCTGCCGTTCCGCCGCTTGCCGAACCCGAAAGTTGGGTGAATTCAACTCCGGTATCGGCCTCCGCCGACCGAAAAGGGTCTCGGTATACCCACTCTCTTTGGTCTTTTCGACAATCTCGTCCATAAAAGATCTCACCGATGGAAACGCCAAAAAATACGCCTCCAGGATCTCAGATGCCTCGCCTGTCGAAATGCCTAACCGTTGACCCAGACCGTAGGCCTCCATCCCGTAGGCGAGCCCGTAGCTAACCATTTTCGCTCTTGAGCGCTGTTCTACATTGACATCATCCGGCTTCACCCCAAATAATGAAGCGGCCGTCGCGTTATGTATGTCCTGACCTGACTCAAAGGCATGCACAAGACCCGGGTCATCGGATAGGTGCGCGATCACTCGAAGCTCGATTTGGTTGTAATCAGCCACTAGCAACTCGTACCCGTCGGTAGGTACAAACGCCTTTCGAAACTCCCTACCTAGGGCCGTCCGAACCGGAATGTTGTGAAGGTTCGGGTCTTCGGAACTCAGACGGCCCGTACGCGCAACCGTCTGATTAAAAGTCGCATGGATTCTTCTGTCGTCCTCAACGACATCCAATAGGCCTTGACCATACGTTGATCTCAGCTTTTCGACCTCGCGGTAACTCAAAAGAAGGTCAACGATTTCGTGCTGTTCCCGAATTTTCTCTAGCGACGCGGCGTCAGTCGAATACCCCGTCTTAGTTTTTTTCTGTGGAGTAAGTCCTAACTCGTCAAACAAAATTGTTCGGAGTTGCTTGGTCGAATTCACATTAAATTCGCGGCCAGCAAGTTTGTGGATATCAACTTCTAGCCTTCGCACCTCTCCAACTAAGTGATCACGCATACGCGTCAATTCGTCAACATCCACCCCTACGCCAACATCTTCCATTCGAGACAGCACCGAAATAAGCGGCCGTTCTACCTCGTCATATAGCCAGAACATTGAACGTTCCTTAAGGACCGCTAGTAGCACCGGCACGAGCCGATGTACCGCTAGAGCGTCACGGGCTACGTCAAGTAGCAGGTCTTTCGACCCATCACCAAGATCCAACTGGCCGTCGGCGGTAAGGTCCGTGCGCATCAATTCGCTGCGGCAGTATTTGCGCAACAGGTCATCGAGAACGTACTGGCCGCCGCTGGGGTCGATTAGGTATGCAACGATCGCAGTGTCTACTCGGAGACCTTCTGACTCAAGTCCCAGTTTGCGGAGGCCGCGAGTGAATTCTTTGGCGTGATGAGTGTCGAACCCTATGCCGTCAGCCGTCACTATTTGCTGGAGAACGTCGAGAACGGCTGGGTCTTCGAGGACAGATGCCTCTACCGCTATTACTTCTCCCATCTCGGCATTCCTGACGACCGAAAGAGATGACAGCGAACCTGTGGAATCAACGCTCCAGCCAAGCGAAGGAACCTCGTTTTCGTCGAGCAATGACTTCAGATGAGACACAAAGTCCGCCGCCGAAGTGACCCGAATCAGTTCAGCTTCCACAACATCTCCCGCCGACTCTAAAGTCGGCAGAGGGTTACCCAATATCTCGCTTAGGCGTTCATAAAGGGCACCGAATTCTAAAACATCAAAAATTTGCTGCGCTTTCGCAATGTCGACCTCGCCCCATTTGAGATCTCGTGGATCTAGGTCGATTGACACGTCGGTTCGAAGCACCATCGCGTCAACGTTTCGCCGTGCGCGTTCCTCAAAATCAATGAGATTTTGCCTCAATTTAGGGGTCTGGTCATCAACATGGTCAAAAATCCCGTCTAACCCTCCGTAAGCGTTGATGAGTTTGGCGGCGGTCTTCTCTCCGACACCTGGCACCCCGGGAAGGTTGTCCGATGGATCTCCACGCAGCGCCGCATACTGGGGATATAGCTCCGCCGAAACCCCGGTCCTGTCAATGATTCCTGCCTCGTCGTATAACGCGTAGTCACTAACACCCCGCCGGTTGTACAAAACCTTGATAAAGGGATCCCGGACCATTTGGTAGATGTCGCGATCACCAGTGACGATCACCGCCTGATCGCCGGAGTGAGCCACTTGGGTCGCAAGAGTGGCTAGAACATCGTCAGCTTCGAAGCCCACCTTGTCGACGGCGGGCACCTTGAGCGCTTCTAAGACTTCTCGAACCAGCCCAAACTGTTGAATCAACAAATCTGGGGTTGGTTCTCGCTGAGCTTTGTATTCGGGAAGCATCTCGTGTCTGAAGGTGGGCTCCGGGCGATCAAAAGCAACAACGAGTCCGTCGGGCTGTTGATCTCTTATGAGGTTCAAAAGCATCGAGGTGAAGCCAAAAACAGCGTTCGTGACTTGCCCAGAGGCAGTTGCCATATCGGTTGGTAAAGCGAAAAATGCTCGGTAGGTCAGAGAGTTGCCATCAAGCAGAAGAATCTTTGCCACGGTTGAGACCCTAGGGCCCCGATGGGTTCACATGGACGACCAAACTCTCGCTTCGGCGCCTTTACACCACTTAGGGTTCTAAGAGCCCGTCAATGACCCGGTTCGCCACGTCGAGCATCGTGGATCGGCCACTCATCGCTGTCTGTTGGATGAACGAAAAGGCATCCTGCTCGGACATTCCGTGTTCATCAATGAGACGACCCTTGGCACGATCGACCGCTTTGCGCACTTCGAGTTGGCCTTCCAACTCACGTACTGTTTCCTCCAGCTGGCGCATTTCTTCGAACCGACCCATCGCGACTTCGATTGCGGAGACAAGTTCTTCGCGTTGAAACGGTTTAACTAAGTACGAAAGCACTCCCGCATCACGCGCCTGCTCAATAAGGTGACGTTGACTGAACGCTGTGAGGATCACCACCGCGGCTTGCCTATCACTCGAGACTTGGCGGGCGGCAGTCAACCCATCCATACCAGGCATCTTGATGTCGAAAATGCATAGATCTGGGGCGTGTTCGGCCACTAACGCGACCGCTTCATCACCGCGTCCAGTTTCGGCAACTACTTCATAGCCTTCGTCTTCGAGCATCTCGCGCAGATCAAGCCGAATGATGGCTTCGTCTTCAGCGATAACGACACGCTTCGGCAACTGATTCCTCAAGGTTTGCGAGGCACGACCTCGGGCGGGTGGGAGATACAACCTTACCGAATCCCGTGAGTATCGCTGTCGCAAGAGATTATTCTCGTCAGCGTGAACGTCCACTTATTTGATCAAGTAACGCATCCTGCTGGCCTTCAAGCTGCCCAAGGCGGTCCGCTATTTGGCTTCGTTGTTGGCCGATAACTTCGACATGTCGCGCAGCCCGTTGGTGGGTTCTTTCAGAAATCGGGGTTTCCGATACCAACGCATAAAGCCTCGCTGTATCTGCTTCATCGGAAAGATGCGCCCATTGCTCATCAAGAAGAAACAGCTCTGCCCGCAGTGAGGCAATTTGTTCACTGGTGCGACGAAGCTGACGCTCTACGATCTTGATCGGCATGGGGCAAAAAATCTACCCGCTAACGACACAAGTTCCTATTTCACTGATAATTAAGGCTTCCGCCCCACGCATCGAGCAAGAATTCCTGGCACAAAATCAATGACTTCGATGTCGACGAACCCAGCGGACGCAAAGTACTCCTGACACTCCGCTCGGGTGTGGGCTCGACCTTCGCTCCCACAAATCAGCTCGTTCATCCCCCACATCGCCGCGTCAACCGGACCTTTTCGACTGTCGTTGAGCATCTCGCCAATCAGATGCATTTCGCCGCCTGATTCCAACGCCCGAAATGCTCTCGAAACGACGCCACCAATGACCTCGCCGTCATAAATCGGGAGGTTGCTGGCCATAACAACGACGTCAACAGGAGCAGGAAACTCTCCTACAGTAAAATCGGCGCCGAGTGTTTCTACACGGTCTTGGACCCCAGCATCTGCAATATATTCCTGAGTCGCGATTACCACTGGCGGTAGATCTAAGACTGTGGCTCGTAATTCTTGGAAATGTTCGACTGCTGTGATGCTGTATGCGCCAGATCCGCCTCCTAAATCGAGCAGATGACGGCGAGCACTTAAATCTACGGTTTTGACAAACCGACGAGCCGCGCCGAACCCAATGCTCGACGTGGCTCGATGATATTTACGCGCGGACTCAACGGTTAATTCTTGGTACATACCGAGTTTGGTGGAATCCGGAACACGCATCTTTTGGGTCATATCAAACCATCCGACAACATCGGCACGAGTGAACATCATCCAAGCTCCGGCGTAACGGGCCTTTCCTTCAACTAGGTAGGCCTCAACATCAAGTGTGTTGACAAGGTGATCTCCCTCCCAGTCCAACAATTCGAGGCTAAGCGCGCATGACACCAACCGATCCACATCAACAGATCGAAGCCCGGTCGCCTCAACCAGCGCGGTCTCAGTGTTCGAACCGTTGCTGACATGGGTGAATAAACCGACATCAAGCGCTGTGTATAAGACTGCAGATGCGGTGTAAGCCCGAGCCATTTCCTGAAGTCGAGTGGTATCTACCCGCTTGTTCATAACGTTCCGATCGTAAATATGGTTGAGCGTTTAAGAATCTTCTACCCGAAAGTACTCAGGCTTCCCTAACGCCCAGTATTCGCCCCACACCTGTTCACCTCCGGCAACGTGAAAAACTTCGCCGGTTACATATGAGGCGGTTGTAGGTGATCCGAGAAACGCTACTGCTTGTGCCACATCCTGGACGTCCCCCAGTCTCCTTTGCGGATTGTGATCGAAAGAGGGACGCGCTTCAGGCGGATAGTTAACCAATCCCGGGCTACGAACTACTCCAACAGCGATGGTGTTGACTCTGATGTTGTGCGGAGCCCATTCGACGCTGAGCGAAGCCGCTAATCCCGCTGCGCCAGCTCTTGCGGCGGCAGTGTGGGGGATTCCGACCGAGGCACGACCGGTAATCGTGCCAATATTTACGATGGATCCTGACTGTTTCTTTTGGATCCAAGTTCGCGCTGCTTCCTGCATTACAAACCAGGGTCCATACAAATTGGTTTCGACGACAGCAGCCCAGCCTTTTGGCGAAATTTCCATTGCAGGCGCGGGGAACTGGCCACCTGCGTTGTTCACCACCAAATCCAATCCGCCACATTCGCTCCAAGCAGCGTCAATCAGATCAGTTACCTGGTCAGGATCGCGGATAGTCATGGGGATCGAGCAGACATCAATCCCGTGATCGCCTAAAGATTTTTCCAATTCAACAAGTTTCGACTCGTTGCGACCGCAGGTGATAATCCGAGCTCCAAGTCGTCCCAGCAACATGCAGATTGCTCGGCCAATTCCCCCGGCTCCACCGGTAACAAGGGCCACCTGCCCACTGTACAAATCGCTTCGCAATCCATGATCGAGACGCGCAAGCTCGTCGTCAGTCCAAGAGGCGTAAGGGTCAACGCTCATTGCAACAAGGTAGAGCCAAATGTTCGCGCCATGCTGAAGTTGACAAAATGGTGTTCTTTGGTGCCCGGAGCGGGATTTGAACCCGCACGCCCGTGAGGGCAAAGGATTTTGAATCCTCCGTGTCTGCCATTCCACCACCCGGGCCGCAAAGGGTGAGGTTAGCGCTCTAAAGGCAGCGTTCCCCAAGGATCCGGTGAGAGTTAGTGGTCATTCCGTCTTTAGGGCGCATGTTTGGCCTACCCTCTTCAGAAGCCGTGGTCGGTAGGTTTTTAGCTAGGCCATGTGAAACCTTTCGGGCCAACGTGCGGTCCAACCCATAAGGTGATCGCACAGGGAGGCTGCGTGCTCGCATTCACATTTCCCGGACAGGGCTCTCAGAAGCCAGGTATGGGGTCGTCGTGGGTTGATCACGCGAGTTGGGAACTCGTTGAGGAAGCGTCGCAAGCGTGTGGCCGCGACGTAGAACAACTGCTGCTCGGGGCTGAAGCCGAGGAGCTCAAACAAACGCGCAATAGCCAACTCACCACTTTCGTTCTTAGCATGGTGGTTCTTGATGCTGTTGAACGCACAGGAGTTGCACCCAACCTCGCCGCGGGTCATTCGTTGGGCGAATACAGCGCCCTATGTGCAGGTGGGGCGTTATCTTTCGAAGACGCAGTTCGCTTAGTCGCCGAACGCGGGGAAGCCATGCAGATAGCTGCCGACGAGCAAGTCGGCACTATGGCTGCAATTCTGGGACTCGACGATGACCTAGTGGTCGCTGCATGCGCACGTGTCGACGGAGACGTGTGGGTAGCGAACTACAACGCTCCCGGGCAAGTGGTAATCGCTGGCGCTCCCTCCGCAGTCGAGGACGCAGGTAAGAAAGCTAAGGAGTTGGGTGCTAAAAGAGCGATGGCGCTTCCAGTTGGAGGAGCCTTTCATACGCCATTCATGGCACCCGCTAGGGACCGACTTCGCAAAGCACTGGGTGAGGTTGACGTGCGAGCGCCAGCTGTTCCCGTCATAGCCAACGTTGATGCAACAGCGCGTGATGGAGCTGACGAGTGGCCTCAACTTCTAGCGAGCCAACTATGTAGCCCTGTCCAATGGAGGCAAAGCCTTTACCAACTGAGCGAGATGGGTTGCACAACGTTCGTCGAACTTGGCCCAGGCACAGTCCTAACCGGCATGGCCAAACGAACTTTAAAAGACGCCACGACCTTGTCTGTAGGCACACCCAAAGATGTCGACACTCTGCTCGCAGCGGTTACCGATCTGGGGTCCGTTGAGCTTGCTACAGCCGGAGCAGGAGAACATTTGTATGTAACTGAACGTCTGGTGGTCAGCCCCTGCGCCGGCATCTTCACTCCAAAAGAAGGCCTCGGGGGCGATCAACCGGTCGCTGTCGGCGATGTGCTCGGCTGGGTCGCCGAAGAAGAGGTTCGGTCTCCTTTTTCAGGCGTCATGATGGACCTCATGGCTCTTGATGGTGAGCGAGTAACGGCCCGTCAACCTATTGCTTGGCTCCGCACAAAATAGAGCGAGAGAACATGACTTCACACTCTGTATCCAACGCACGAATGATGGCTTTAGGGACAGCCCTCCCCGATAAAGTTTTAACGAACCATGACCTCGCGGAAATGGTCGACACCACCCACGAATGGATCCTTGAACGTACGGGAATTCATGAGCGTCGAATCGGCGGCACCACTGCTGGACTCGCCGCTGAAGCCGGACGGATCGCTATCGAACGTTCCGGCATTGACCCAGCCACAATTGACTTGCTGATCCTCGCGACCACTAGCCCCGACCGGCGCGTACCGGCGACAGCGTCCACAGTTCAAGAACTACTTGGTCTGAGGTGCGGAGCCATGGACCTCAATGCAGCCTGCTCAGGCTTTGTTTACGGGCTTATCGCGGCTCACGGATTCATCAGCCTGGGCCATCATCGCATACTGGTAATCGGCGCTGAAACTCTCTCGCGGATGACCGATTGGACTGACCGAGGGACTTGCATTCTCTTCGCCGACGGAGCCGGTGCTGCCGTGATCGAAAGAACTGACGGCCCCGGTGACCTAAACGGGTGGCATGTTGACAGCAACGGCGCACTCGAAAACGCTCTTTATTGTGACTTCGACGCAAAGATTGAAATGTCAGGTCAAGCAATCTTTAAAAACGCTGTCCTTGCTATGGAACACGCTGCTCGCCAGTCACTCGAAATGGCTGACATGTCCGCATCAGACATTGACTTAGTTATCCCCCATCAGGCCAACGTTCGAATTGTCGAAGCGTCTTGCAAGCGGCTTGGCATTCCTTACGAAAAGACTTCGATGGTTATCCATCGAACCGGAAACACATCCTCTGCTTCAGTCCCTCTCGCCCTTGAGGACGCATGGGGCGAGGGGCGAGTAAAAAAAGGAGATCGCCTCCTTCTCGTCGGTTTCGGCGCTGGAATGACATCTGCGGCGGCGGTACTCACGTGGGATGGCAAATGAAAGAAGCGCTAACGGTCTTAGTGACAGGTGGCAATCGAGGTATTGGCCTGGCATCTGCGAAGCTGTTCGCCGACGCTGGTCATCGCGTCGCTGTAACTTCTCGGGACCCTGACGTCACAGACGACCGCATCTTCTCTGTGGCCTGCGATCAAACCGATAGTGACGCAGTTGACGTCGCATTCGCGGCCATCGAGGCAGAGCTTGGCGCAGTCCAAGTATTAGTTGCGAATGCCGGGATTACTCGCGACCAACTACTACTCAGAATGTCAGATGACGATTTCACCGAAGTCGTCGACACCAACTTAAACGGCGCTTATCGCGTCGCCCGCAGAGCGGCGCGCCCAATGTTGAGGGCCCGTTGGGGTCGACTCATCTTTATCTCATCAGTGGTCGGTCTTCTAGGCTCCGCTGGTCAGGTCAATTACGCGGCAAGTAAGGCTGGCCTAATTGGCATGGCTCGTTCAATGGCCCGCGAACTTGGGTCGAGAAACATCACCGCCAATGTTGTAGCCCCTGGTCCCGTGGCGACGGAGATGCTGGCCTCTCTGACCGAAGAACAACGAACAGCAATTACCAGCCAAGTGCCTCTAGGTCGAGTTGCACAACCCCACGAAATTGCTGAAGCCATAAAATTTCTCGCCTCAGAATCAGCCGCGTACATCACAGGCGCCGTGATTCCAGTAGATGGCGGGCTAGGCATGGGTCATTGACCTTGAGCCTCTACACTTTCCTCAGTCCCATGACACAAGGAATACCTGAATGAGCGACAACTTCGAGCGATTCAAGAACTGCGCCGTGGAGGTCTTGGCAGTGGACGTGTCCGCTGTTACTCCAGAGGCGAACTTTGCAGACGACCTTGATGCAGACAGCCTCGACCTAGTTGAACTAGTGATGGCTCTTGAAGAAGAATTCGATATAAGCGTCGAGGAAGAAGAACTCTCTGACGTGGCCACAGTCGGCGACGCATTGGCATTGGTTGAGTCCAAGCTGTGAGCGAAAAGCGCAGGGTCGCAATCGTCGGCCTTGGGGTTGTTTCCTGCGCTGGGACAGGGCTAGAAACCTTCTGGGAGGGATTGAACTCCGCTGCCCCCGAAGGGGAACGCCGCGTCCACGACTTTGACCCTCTTGACTATTACGACAACCCTAAAGAAGCGCGGCGAGCCGACCGATCCCAGCAAATGGCAACCGCAACCGCAATTATGGCCATCGAGGATGCCGGCGAACTCGACACCGATCCGGCCCGTTGCGGCGTGATC
>Ga0206683_10000649_pt1 | contig 24871 bp, 31 predicted proteins | sample M280m12015metaG_FD_155483 | JGI IMG/M metagenome (GOLD analysis project Ga0206683, IMG submission 155483) | Ammonia-oxidizing marine archaeal communities from Monterey Bay, California, United States - M2 80m 12015 | ecosystem: Environmental > Aquatic > Marine > Intertidal zone | place: USA...
CGAATGACAGTTCGACCAAGGTTGCGACTACAGCGTTTGTGATGACGGAGGTCGGAGATTATCTAACAACCAGTACGGCGGCTAGCACTTATGCTCCGCTGGCTTCGCCGACTTTGACTGGTACTCCTGCTGGCCCGACTGCGGCAGCGGATACAAGTACGACTCAGTTGGCTACCACAGCGTTCGTAATGACAGAGGTTGGCGACTACCTGTTGACCGCTACGGCGGCCAGCACTTATGCGCCGCTTGCTTCGCCAACGCTTACTGGCACTCCTGCTGCCCCAACTGCGGCGGCAGATACGAACACCACCCAGATTGCCACTACGGCTTACGTCCAAACAGAATTGGGCGCTCTTAGTAGTGACTCAATTAAAGATGCTGATAACGACACCAAGATTCAGGTTGAGGAGTCCTCTGATGAGGACAAGATCCGATTTGATGTTGGTGGAACTGAAACAGCGGTGATTGACAGCACAGGGCTTGACGTTACGGGCAACGTTATGTACAACTTAGCGTTGAATGCCCAGACAGGAACTGCATATACATTTGTGTTGGGGGACCGAGGCAAGTTGGTTACAACAAGCAATGGTTCAGCGCAAAGTATTACGGTTCCGCCTAACAGCAGTGTTGCTTTCGCTGTGGGAACTCAGGTTCAGGTTGCTGGTCTTGGTTCTGGTGAAGTCACGATGGTAGCCGGATCTGGTGTGACTTTGAGATACACGCCGGGTTTGAAGTTGCGTGCCCAATACTCGTCTTGTACTTGTATTAAGATCGCTACAGACGAGTGGGTGCTCGTAGGAGACCTTGAGGCGTAAGTATGGCTGAATCAGAGGGTAGAACTGGACCCAGAAAAGACGACGTTCCTAACGTTGTCGGATCAGACAAAGACGCAGCGAATACGGCGATTACTAATGCCGGGTTTGATGTAGGAACTGCCAGCGTCACCGATGCCACCGGCTCCCAGGTTCTAAATCAGGTTGTTTCTCAAACCCCCTCAGCGGGTTCGATTTACCCGCTCAAAGAAAATGTGGATTATGTCTATTACAGTCCTTACTTCCCACCCTTCTTCCCTCCGTTCTTCCCCCCTTACTTCCCACCTTTCTTTCCCCCATTCTTCCCGCCTTACTTCCCACCCTTCTTCCCGCCTTACTTCCCACCCTATTTCCCACCATTCTTCCCACCATTCTTCCCGCCTTATTTCCCCCCATTCTTCCCACCATTCTTCCCGCCTTATTTCCCACCGTTCTTCCCGCCGTACTTCCCACCACACTTCTCATAGGGAAATACACTGGAACAATGAACAACGCACCCGATATAAACGCATATGACAACGAACTTGCTTCTGCTGATGGAACGATAGACAACGTGCTCGCTGACAAAGTGGGCAAAGTCACGCTGGCCTTTAATGTTTCAGCGGGTTGTGGAAACATTCCACAACATGCAGTTCTACAGGAACTGAACGAAAGGTATGCAGACGAACCCGATTTCAATATCGTTGCCGTCGTATGTGAAGACTTCTCCTGTCATGGTTACCCTGAATTCGAAAATGGACTCGAAGCCTTTGCCGCCCTCCCTGGCAATGAGGATTACATTGGTCTAACCCCAGGTGAAATTTCTAAAAAATACGCTGAAGATAATTACGGAACCACCTATGAGTTCACAGAGCGAACCTTGGGCCGGTACGACAAACACAACTACGACCCTGAGTGGCGTCCCGGAGAAAAAGCGGAGCAAGAACCACATCCATTTTGGAAAGATGTCACAGGTGAGAGCCAGGCGGAGATCGGAGAAAATGGCATCCCTCATCACTGGGAAGCAAGCGTGTGGTCTGCAGAGCCACAAGAAATCGATTATTCCAAAAAGGGATTCATTTCACTGACAGGTAACTTTGAGAAATTCCTTATCGGTCGCGACGGTCGAGTGATAAAGCGTTATGCCAACGGTTTTTTGTTAGGAGAAAGAGACCACGAAGGTCGCGTTTTTCCTTGGTTCCCAGAGAAACTGAAAGCCGACGGACGACAGGACCACACCCCAACAACAGATATTGAGGAACTCGTGACGGCCAGCGAAAGGTTTGGAAAGGGCCGCTCTTGGGCGAGCCCACAGGATGGCACCCCCCGACCTGCCGACTATGAATCCCCTCATGACCAGCCAACCTTCTGGGGTCCGTGGCCAACTCCGTTGCAGCGCGAGGGAATTGACATATCACTAGAGCGACTCTGTGAGGATATTGACACCCTGCTCGCTTCCTAGTAGTCTCTTGGTGTGGAAGAGTCGCTGATCAAACCGGGCCACTTTGGCAGTTCTTCCGACAACATTTTAGTTATCCGCAATTTTGTTGACCCCCTACACCTGGAGCACATGCAGACTTTTGCTCCACATATCAAACAGTGGGACAACCCTCGCGAAACTGAATATAATGCAGAAGGTGAATGCATATACGATGCCTCATATTGGTGGGATCGCATGTGTAGCGGGGATATTATCCGCCGCATAAACCCTTTTATGCATGAAGTAATCAATAGTTATGTTGTCAAAATGCAACTGGCTATCCAAGAAAAGTTTAGAGTCTCCGTATCTCAACGCCCCCCTGTTCTTATCAGATGGCTTCCCGGCTGTGAACAAGCCCCCCATTCTGACAAACAATTAAATGACGGAACGCCTAACCCTTTCCCCACATATGACATCAATTCGATCATCTACTGGAATGACGATTTTGAGGGTGGTCAATTCTATTACCCAGACCACGGTATAGAACTGGAAATAGAAGCAGGGATGGCAGTAGCCCACCCTGGAGACATTCATTACCTACACGGGGTTAAGCCGGTGATCTCCGGGACAAGATGGACAACTCCATCGTTCTACACGATTACCGGACTAAACTCATAATTCTCAAATATGTTTGGAGATTGAAATGGATATTGCTGGATACTGTGGCCATCCCGCGTCGGGCATTGTGCTCTATAAGAATGTATGGCCCGACGACTCGAACTTCATCCAGCGGCTAGAGGAGTGCATCCATGATGCAACCTTCGGAACGGATGCTCACCCTTACTACTCGTGGAAGAAGGCTCTCGTAGGCGATCTTGAAGAAATGCCCGACTATCGGGACTGTTCCGATTTCAAGATGCGTGCGTCGGATATTGAGACTTGTCCACCAGAGTTTGAAGAAGCCTCCAAGGTATATCAGGAGGTCATGTCGGGGGTGAGAGAGTGTGTGACTCACTACTCTGGCCTTTACAACATCCAGTTAGAGTACGAAGAAGCAACGAACTTCGTTCGGTATTTCAAGGGACAGCATTTCGCCACTCATGCTGATCACGGTTTCTCTTATGTTTCCACAGTGTCGGCAATCGGCTACCTTAACGACGACTATGAGGGTGGTGAGTACCTGCTCCCCTATCAAGACATCAAGTTTCTACCCGAGGCCGGTGATGTGATTATTCATCCATCGACATTCGTCTACGCCCACGCCTCGTTGGCGGTTACGAAGGGCACCAAGTACTCAGCAGTAACGATGTATGACTACAACGACAGGAATCACCAAGACCATCAGAGTCAGTACCCCTCTGGAGGGAACGTGCCTACCGGTCCCACTGCTGCCGGCGGTCAGATTCTGTCAGCAAGTGAATGAAAGTAGCCCTCACCCGCACACATCAAAACCCACCGGAGATTAAGCAGTCTCGTCCCCGGCGCGAGTGGATGGATGACACCTATAACAAGCACGCCTACAAGTGTCTACCTCTTACCAGCGCGAATGTGAATGGGTGGGAGATTGTTCTTCAGCAGGACGTGGTTGTCCAGTGGGACGGCGGAAACACGGTCCCCCGTGTTTTAACCGGCGAGACAATTACTCACAATGTCGATGGACACGAGTATGAACGCGCGGTAGCGATGCCCAGCATCATTGGGGTGATGTCATTTACTATTGGGTGGGGCATCAATCCTCCCGACGGGTACAACACTCTCCTCTCTGGTTCGCCCAATTACTTCGTTGACGGTGCGGCTGCCATGACTGCGATGATTCCTGGCTGGTGGCCCGACGAAGTCAATATGAATTGGAAGATCACGGAGGCCCACAAGCCCGTGCTATTCCCTGAAGGAATGCCGTTTGTATTTTTTACCGTAGTAAAGGATGATCTGCTACCCAGTGTCGAGTTCGACGTTGGGAATATGTGGGACAATCCTGACCTTATGAAGTCTCGTCAGGCTTATGGCGAGGCCAAAATGAAGAACATGCAGGACAATCCATGGACATGGATGGGAAGCATCCGCACCGGCTTGAACGAAAAGGATGAGTCCATAGGCCCAAAGCACGAGGGCCATCCCATTCTGGATACACCATGACCATGGAGCATTTCCCCATGGGAATAGCCGTCGATCGTGAGGCGATTGAAATCCCCGACTGGGCAGTTGATGGACTCATAGAGATGCGCGATGACCAAATAGAGCGCACTTATGAAATATTCGACGACCATGTCATCCACAAGGACAGCGGTGTGGTCTGGCCATATGACACTTACATCAAGTGGCCAGTGCGGGTTCACCCGCATTACCCGCCTGTGGAACTTCCACGGACACAACAGTTCACTGACTTCTGGGTTGAGACGGAACGTAAGATTTACGAATCAGTTTTGGAATACCTAAAGACGTACCCCCTTCTGATCTATTCCCTGTGGTGGCGTGACAAGGGCCACTCCCTCATCTATGAGCCGGGTGCATCCCTGGAACCACATCAAGACAACAACGTTGGATATTCTTGGAGTAACAGGAAGGATATTATTGGTCGTACAGAGATGTCGACTCGGAACGTGCTTTCAACCACACTGCACGTTGTCGATTGCGAGGGTGGAGACATGCACTTCCCCTACGCCGGGGTAACAATCCCCCCTCGGCGCGGAGATGTCGTTATCTTCCCGGCGAACTATGTAGCGGCACACGAAGTGACGACCGTGAAAGAAGGGTCCAGACGAATCTCATACTTGGGATGGTTTGGTCAGGGGTCTGCCGAGCCCCTATCTACACCTGTCGGAGAATCCGACTCTGTAGTCGCGGGCATCTACGATCCCGATGAGAGTCCAGAAGCAAGCCTGCTATGGCAGAAACATATTGAGCGTGACTTTGCAAAATTCTCTGGGTTGACTGATGAAGAGTTCCAACAAAAATACCCTTGGATGAATCATCAGGCTGTGCCGGTGTATTGGGAAAAGTTTAATGAGTAGTCATCTTGGTGGTGGAGTCGTTCTTTACGAAGATGCATTCAATCTTGACTGGGACTGGATGCGTTCCTTCTGTAAGGAAACCGTAGAAAAAGAACGAACCGAAATGTACAAGCCCGGCCAAGATCCGATAACCGGGGAGCATGGATACATAAACAAAAGTGGCTATTTCTTCACCGAAGGATCCCTAGACCTGATGCCGTTACGCGGTTCAGCCACCCACCGAAACACCAATCCAGAGGTCCAGCAGACTCTTGGGATTATTGAATTAGCGCGGGATACCTGCCTCAAGGATTATCTAAATCTATTCCCTCTTGCCGGCAAGTGTATTTGGTGGAAAATTAAAAGCCATCTGGTTGCATATCCTCCCGGCTCCTTTCTCGGACTACATTCCGATGTGAGCACCGAGTATGAATATGGGAAGCCGCACCCCTCAGACCAACTGGCGACCCGAAACACTCTGTCCGTGGTCGCCTACCTCAACGATTCCGTTGAGACCGAAGAAGAGTTGGATGGAACAAACTTTACAGAAGGACATCATAGGTTCGAATACTTCGACATAGAATATGCACCCAAGAAAGGGGACATGTTGTTTTTCCCCTCCAACTACATGGCCGCACACGAGGTCTTACCTGTAGGAAAAGGTGTGCGATATACCTATCTTGGGTGGTATTGTCAAGGTACGCCCAACCCGGCAGTTAACGAAGATGTGGTGGATCCCTTGGAAAACCCAGAATTGGCACAATGTGCGACGAATGTGTATTTGACCAATGAGTAAAGTTGGCATCCTCCACCCTGGGAGTATGGGTACAACCATCGGCATGGCCTTGCAGGCTAATGGTCATGAAGTTTTGTGGGCCTCAGCCGAACGATCAGAGAAAACTCGGGCGCGTGCCGAAAGCATAGGCATGCGAGATGTCGAAACAGTCGCGAACATGGCCACCGAAGCAGATGTCATATTCTCAATAGTCATGGGAGAAGGAGTTATCCCGGTGGCTGACGAGGTCGTGGCGTCTGGATTTTCTGGCGTGTTTGTCGACTGTAACAACGTGGACAAGATGCAAACAGAATTGTTGGGTAAAAGTTTAATTATTGATCGCACATCTTATGTCGAGGCAGCCGTTGACGGATACCCCATACCTCACCCGCATCCGGGCTACACCGAAGAACGGAAGATCTATTTCTCAGGAGAGTTCGCAAGTTTGGCCGTCGAATTAGTCAACGGGGAGATCTTTGACTGTATCGCCTTGGATACTTCGGCCAAAGAACGCAAACACCAAATCATGGCCGAGAGTCTGAAATACATGCAGGACAAAATTGCCGACGGCGAAGAAGTCCCAGACTGGGTGATGCTTGGGTTGCAGAATGCATCTGATTAATCATGGCTGTGGAGTTCTTGAATTCCCAAACGCCGTTGTCATAGACGATGAATTTCTTGGAGAATGGCTAGAGCGCCGCAGAGAACACGAGCCAGACGACTACTACATCGACGAAGACGGCAAAATTGTAAACCGGGGGGGTTTCAAATTTGAGGCGGAAGAATATTTTGGGGCACCGGGGAGATTTTTATACCTATTACACTCCGAGGTTTCGGAAGAAGACAGAGCGTTTGTTCAAAGCCTCGACGATGCCATGAATAACTGTCTGGAAGAGTACTTAAACACGTTCCCAGACGCCTCCCAATCAGTGTGGTGGGGATCCGATGGGCACATCGCCACTTATTCGGACGGTCAGAATATGGGAAGCCATGCAGATCAAGGGATCCGGTATTCGATAGTTGATCAAAAACCAGTCAGCGTGAAACAAGATGCAATGCACAACGTAATTTCATCGTCGATGATTTTACGCGCTCCCCTTGAGGGTGGTGAATTAACGTTAAAGCACGCTGACGCCACTATCGAGCCTGTTGTTGGAACGGCAGTTTTGTACCCCTCCAACTATATTGGGGCACATGCGGTGAGCCCGGTGGTTAGAGGGGAACGGTGGTCTTATTTGAAGTTCTGGGGTTCAGGTAAAGCGCGTCAATACCCAAGAGAAGTTTTAGACACCGAGTATTTTGTACCCCTCCAACTCCCTGGCGATTGGGAGTCCAGCAGGTGAGATTAACGGTCGAGAATTTTTGCGTCTAGCGGAATGATTGCTGCGAGTGAGCGTGGGGTGTGATGTTCCTCCCCGTTAGCGTCAACCCAATGAATCCAGAAATCCGGGTTCGACAGGTTTCCCGTGATGTGACTAAGTTCATATTTTTCTCTGGCCATATATTGACCCTACCGGCTGCGTAAGGGCTCCAACACGGGTAGCCATGATTTGCCCTGTTTCCCTGACTCTCGTTCATCGTGTACAAAAACGTTTCTGTCGTGAGCGGGAGATCCTTGCCCATAGTTTGTCAGATAGGCATAGCGGCATCCGTCAGTAACTTCTGTAACTTCATGTGTGGCCATAAAGTTAGATGGAAAGAATAGCGCATCCCCAATTCCCAACTGAATGTCAATGTCGAGGTATTCAAATCTCAAATGCCCACCCTTATAGCCATCGTTTAATCCCAGGCTGATGGAAAGAACTTGGTTCAATGCTGATTGATCCGGGGGGACATGGCCGTAAACATAATCGACATCATTGTCGCTATGGAGTCCGTAGGCGGATCCGGTCGGATAGTAGGCCACATGCCCTCCGACTTCCCACCAGATACATGGCAGGGCGTGGGGGAATAGTGTGAAGTATTCCAATAGGGAATTGTAAATGGCTTTATCGCAATTGCCAAAAAACTGAGAGTCGACTGTCAGCACGCTGTTTTCATTCATACGGATTGGCTCTCTGTCCATATGCTCTTTGAGTATTGTGTGTCCGCTTCTGTTGACGCCGTAAAGTAGTTCCCCATTCTCATCATATGTGAATTCATACATATCCCTGTATGAAATATCTACACACTGCTCCAGTTCAGTAATGATATTAGGAGGAATGTCGACGATGCCCTTGAACAAGACAACCCCTCCAGCAAGATGTTCCATTACTGTTTAACCAATCGGCCATGCTCATCATGAACATACGAGGCCCGCTGTTTGTTAACCCCGATCACATCTTCATGATTATATGGTTGCTTTAACCCCTCGTCTCCTTCCAGGGTTCTGTTTTGCCATATTGGATTACCCTTGGAATAACGAAGAGCCATGTCCTCACCAGTTGCGTCTTGTTCCATGTATCGGGAGTATCGATCGTAGTCGTCGTAGATACTATTCAACCAGTGTGGTGGGCACCAGGAGTCCATGGCATCAGGCTCCTCAACGTTAATCATTACTTCTGGCTGCGGACTACCTTGAGAGAAAAACTCTAGGTATGTGTAACGGTCTCCACCGGTAATGGTATTTACTGCGTGAGTCGCAACAAAGTTCGCTGGAAAGATTAGAACATCGCCTGCTTTGCCTTGAAAGGTGATGTCCAAATAGGGGAAGTTCATTTCCCCGCCCGTGTAGTTTGTTCCATCCAACTCTTCTTCGGACTCAACCCCGTCGTTGAGATAGAGCAGGACGGCTAAAACTTGCCGAGAAGCAAGTTGCCCCTGCGGTATGTACTTCTGTCCCCCTGTTGCCCGGTAATTTGTATCGTTGTCATTGTGGATTCCAAGGTAGTTGCCCTCTTGGTATCGGAGGACATGACCACGGTTGCGCCACCATAGTGTTCCAAGAACCATGGGGAATTCATCGATGTAACGGATGAGGCATTTGTAGATGACATCTTCCCAAGATTGAAAGATGTCTACGATTTCCGGGGGCGTACTCTTTGTGACCACTTCGAGAAGTCTGATGGGAACCAGTTTGACCTGCTCTAAATCGAACTTGTTTTTATCCTCATTGAGGGCGTAGGTGACCCCATTGTCATCCGTCTCATATGTCCACCGTTGTTCGTGGGCTACCTGAGACTCCTGGTTGATCCACGGAAAGATCTCAGAGGGGATTGGTGCGGTGTTGCTAAATCGAACAACGCCTCCCCCGAGGTGCTCAACGTTGTAATTCGCTATCAGGCCGAGAATGTCGTCGGTTATCTCCGGCGTGCCAGCGTTAAACGAGGAGTGTGCCATGGGGAAGAAATGGCCCTTCTGGCTCTGCTTCTAGAGGGCGCCCTTGATTAACCGGATTCATTATTCCCTCCCGTTCGGAATCGGGGTTGTGGGACCACCAGGCGTGGTAGTCCTGATGGATCCATGGGAGATAAGTCTGTTCAACCCAGGTTACTGAATTGGTTACTTCGGCAATCTCAACCAATTCATTCCCGCCTTGCCCATAATTACCTAGATAAACATAACGCTCGCCGTCCGTAACTGGAAGCACACCATGGGCGCCGACATAGTTCTGGGGGAAGAACAGGATGTCACCAGTGGATGGCTTGTACGTCACGTCGGGATAAGGGAAGTGCATTTCCCCACCTTCGAAGTCATCATTGAGGTAGACAATCGTGGCCATCACCTGAAACACTGCTTGTGGTCGATCCGGTGGATATCGTTGGCCATCCAAGACGCGGTAGTTGGTGTCGTTGTCGTTGTGCTGTCCGAGTGCCCCACCAGGCTTGTACTTGAGAATATGTCCACGGCACCTCCATTGAAGGGTGTTGAGGATCATTGGGTACAGGTCGATGTAGCGCATAAGGCATTTGTAAACCATCGACTCGCAGTGGGTGAAGAAGTCAATAACTTCTTGAGGGGTGTCCCCTTGGACTGGCATGTTGTCGCCGTGGGAGCCCAATCGGTAGGGCTGTTCTGCAAGTTTGGCTAGGCCATTCTCAACGGTTTTGCCCAGCATGTCCTCAACCCATTTCTCGCCATCTTTCTCCATGTAGCGCAAGCCACAATCGCTGGGCTCAACGCGTTTGTCAAGATGTGGGAGTATGAGGTCCTGGTCTACATCAACAACATTACGGAAAAGCGTGATTCCTGTCCCGTAGTCGTGAACATCGAAGCCTTCAATTTCCGCATAATCATCGGGAGTAATGAATGGCTGGGGGTATACGCGAGTGTTTGCCATGTGACAAACCGTATCAGGAAATACGCTTGCAGACCGTGTAACCCTGGTCAACGGGGATGTGATAAACCCGGAGGTTGTCTTTCTTAAGGGCTCTATTAATCTTTGTCATCGAGTGGATGTGTAGTTTGGCTCGCGAACGATACAGGGCAGAATATGCTCCAGTGTTGGAAAGGACCATCATGCCGTCAACTGCAAGCATGTTTACATAAGCATCAACCAGTTTGGTGGTCATCCCTACAAGCCATTCAACCCTAAGGCTAACTAAATCAAATGTTCCGGCGTTAGTTCCGGCCAAAACATCCTGTACGTCCATTGCGGAATACTGTGTGTCTGAATAGGAGGAACATTCTGGATGGGTCAGGCCAAATTGCTCGACTTCGTACAACCAATTATCGTTAATAAATGTATAACTCTTGGACCTGTCGTTAAGGGCTTCCATTGTGTATTTATATGGAAGGGTCGCATTGGTGAGAATATTAGTGAAATCTCTGTAGTCAAAGAACATTCGATTAAGTGCTAGAAGAAGTGAAATATTTGACTCCCACCCGGGAGTTGGATTCTGAACCATGCTGGCCCAGTGCATTTCCTGGTCACTACCAATGGCCATAACTCGCCGGTCTACATTGTTGGCAGTCTGGTCGTTGTAGACCGAGGTTGCATAGTCTTGGAAAAACCCGGTAAAAGCCTCAAGGTCTTGGTCTACTTGACTCAGTTCCTTTGACACTAGATTGGTTTCAAGCCACGCAGGAAGGGGTTGATAGGTCATTATGAGCGCTCCGATGCCAAATGTCGCCTCCACCAGAATCGGCGAGCGACCGTGGTGAGGTTGGCGTTCTGAGTTTTCAGGAGATCATCTGCTGCGGTGGCTGGATGCCCGTCGTTATAGGCCAGCATGTCCGCTTCCGTGAACTTGTAGTTCGTGCGAATTGTGTTAACGATGTCATCAATTGTTGTTGTGTCGATGTCGGCCCAGTCCATTCCTAGGACAAACATCAATGTTGCGAGTTCCGATTCGACATAATTGAGGTTGGCAGCCGCATCATAGAGGTCACCCGGAGTGCTTCGAACAGCCATTATTCGACAACCTCCTCTCTCCAGTCGGGATCGTTGCGGGAGCACCAGTGCATGGCCTTATCAGATACAAATTCCATAGCGTAAAGTTCAGGATTCCACCGGAGTATGTCATCCTGACGAACGAGATCATCAGAGAAATCGCCTCCTCCAACAACATTTTCACGGTCAGGAGAGAATGCAGTTACTCCCATTTTTTCTGCGAGAACGCTTTGTGGATCTATATTGTGATCTTTGTTTTGCATTACTGCCCCTTACGGCAGAGCCGCGTATGCCGCCACCTGGATCTTAAGACAGTCGTGGGCGCTATGCAGAACATGGTCTGATGCAACAGGAACTGTATATGGATCACTTACTTCGGCAGGATTAAGACCAAGAGATAAACACAGAACGTAAGTTGAGTATTCGAGATATTCTTTTGCTTCCGCTTTTGCTGCGGTTACTTCTTCTGCTGTGAGTGCCATGAGGTATTAGCCTCCAGGGATCGCAGCGAGTTCGGCCTTCAGGGTATTTAAAACCCCGATATCTGCCTCCATCTGAGTTTCGATGCCGAGCGGGTCGACCGCTGGGGCAGTGTAATCACTGGGCAGGTCGTCCGGATCCACTCCCATATGCCAGGCGTTGCTCCAGATAGCCTCTTCCCTCGTAGAAATAGCCTCAGTGAGAATGGTCCGCTTGGAAGCATTAGAAAGAGTAGTGGTAAAATCCATATGTGTACCTCGGAATCAAGATCTGATGACACTCTTATTCTACATTATCATTTCCGGCGAAATGGAAGCCCGACCAATAGTAAACTGGTACCATAAAGACCTAGATCGATCTTCCGGAGGCAATAACTTATGGCGTTCACTCAAAAAAGAGTGGCTGGTCCAGCAACGCTGGCCAATCTGTCCACAATGAACACCGCTCCAGGCTCCGCCTCTTACACGGTTGGAGTTGGAGTAACCACCATTGTGAAGCAGATCATGTTCAGCAACCTGACCTCAAGCACACAGCAGGTCACAGCATGGGTAAAACCAACTGCTGCGGGTTCTGCTGGGGACAGTCACATCGTATTTCATTCACTTGATTTAGCAGCGTATGAAACCATGCTGATCAACCTGTCGCTTGTCATGGATGCCGGCGACGCCGTCTATGCGGGGGCGGGCAATGCTTCCAGCGTCAACATGACGGTATCTGGTATCGAGGAGTCGTAATCATGGGTACTCTGACCGGTCCATTCGGAGTACACGTCAACGCGAAAGATCCTCTGCTTGACTTTATTGACTCCCCTGCGGAGATCTATGGCTCAGGCTTAGATGGCTCTGTCGTGATGACAGGCACAAGCAACACTCTGACTGCGGACATGTTTTATCACAACCTAACCCTCTCGGACAATGCGACACTCGACACTGCTGGGTACCGGCTGTTTGTAAAGAACACTCTGGCTGTAGGTAGCGGTGTGGTTATTGGTCGGCCCGGTGGTTCAACTGCTGTTGGAAGCATCAGCGGCGGCGGCGCTGCAGGAGCGAATGTCATCAATAGTCTTGGTGGTGCCGGTGCGGGCGGAACGGTCACAGCCCCAACCCCCGCAAGCGGTGGGTCAAAATATTACAAACACGGGCCACAAGCGGTTCTCGGATATCAGATCACTGCCAGCCAAACCACCCCGGTCTTCCTCAATGGAGGTTCAGGTGGGGCAGGTGGAGAAGGTGTTGGCGGCGGGGTGGTCATTATCGCTGCCCGGTACCTATCTGTAGAACCCGGTGGTGGAGCGGTGGTCTCTGCAACTGGTGGAACCAATGCCGGTGGTGGAGTCATCATCTTTGTTTCAACCGACACAACCATGAACCCAGCCCTGACTCTCAATGTCTCCGGAAATGGCACGGGAGCAGATGGGACAGCAAACTATATAGAGGTCGACTAATGCCCTACTTGACTATGTCACAGGCAATTCAGAATACGATCTGGCCTGAATGTGTAACTCTTAGAGCACTACTTGAAGCGACTCCCCCTGTTGACACAACGGCCGCTCTGGCCGCTCTGGCTAAAATCGAAAAAGTTACAGGAGATCCAGCCGTGGGTAGAAACCCATCAACTGGCTGGCACGGCTGACATGGCACAAGCACTCAACCGCATCAACAAACGCCGCAAGCAACGCTTAGGTAATGACACGGTCTACGGCTCCGGGACTGATGGTGATGTCACCATTACTGAAACCACCGTTCTTACCGAAGACATGTACTACAACAACCTCACTGTCAATTCTGGTATCAACTTGGTCACCAATGGATTTCGCGTATTTGTTAAGGAGACTCTGACCAACAACGGGGTCATTGGGCTACCTGCTGCAGCGGGCGGTGAAACAGGTATTGGAACTCTTGTTGGTCGAGTTAAGGATGGCACTTCAGGTGTGCCTAAGTCTTATGTTCTTGGCGAGTCCGCAGGTGGCAACCAAGTGCCGGCGGCAAAGTTGAGAAATCTTGATTTTGTTACTCGTGGGTGGCACATCGATCCAACTGATGGGTTCAAGCGTATCGAGGGTGCCGATGACGGCACCGTAGGGGCAGATGTCGCTGGATCAGCAGGCGCTTCAGGAACAGACGGCGGCTCGGGAACTGCTGGCGGAACAGGCAGTGGAGCCGGCGGAGGAACATCTACTGCCGGAACCAATGGAACTGATGGAACCGATGGAACTGACGGAACTGACGGAGCCGATGGAGCCACGGGATCAGGTGGCGCTGGAGGCACTGGCGGAGGAATGGTTCTCATCATGGCTAAAAAGGTCGCCGGGACAGGCACTATTAGAAGCGATGGGAGCGTCGGGGATACTGGCGCAACCGGAGCAAAAGGTGCTGATGGAACTGATGGAACTGCCGGAACGCCCGGTGTGGCGGGAAACAAGGGGGCGGACGATCTCGCCGTGCTGTTGGATTCGTATTACGCAGGGGGATCTCCAGCAACGTTTGGTTATGCCGGCGAGGTTGAGCGGTGTGAAACTCAGCCTGCCACCTGGCATTGGGTCGACCTAAGTACCGGAAACGAAGTTACACCGGAAACCACCGACTCAGTACCCGGTCAATACTTCGCTTTCACCAACACAGAGAGGGGTATTCCCTATGAAGTGATATGCACAATGGTCCCCCGTTATTACCACATCCCCGAAGTCCCAGCCACTTTGGTACAGGTCTGGCAAGACGGCCAATCCTCCAATTACTACGGCGGCGCGGCAGGTGCGGCAGGTGCAGCGGGAGCCAAAGGGCTTGGCGGTACTGGCGGAGCCGGAGGAACCGGAGAAACGGGCACTACCGGCGGAGAAGGTTCCGTGTTTTTGATTACCGATTCCGATGATGTGCCTGCCGAAATGATGGTCGGCACCTACAAAACAACCATTGTGAACGCGTGAGGAAACTCGACTCAAACGGAAACCCCCACGTCCCCGCCGAATACACGGGGAAAATGTATGACCCATCTGACCCCAATGGCGATCGCCTGGGAATGCTCGGTACGGGAGTGGCTTCTGAAGACCCCTGCGTCGAGTGTGGATGCTCAACGGCATTCATGAGTGGAAAGCACGCAAATAGGGTAGCCGTAGACGACGGGGGCGGCGTCGACATGTTCATTAAATGGATATGTGCTGAATGTTCTACATAAAACACCGTTTAAAGTCTTTACTCATTTAATTCGTTTGGTATTATCTCTGTAGGGCCTAACACCTTATGGAGTTACTGTGGACGAATCTGTCTGCCCGCATTGCGGTCACGCTCTCGGCAAAGCCGGGGACGCTGTTACGGCTGTCAAATCAGCGGGCAATTTGATTGAAAAAATCAAGGACAATATTGCATATGTTCTTGGCCTGCCTGCTGCTGTATCCGGAGCCTTTGGTTTCCTTTGGCAATCTTCCGGAGAAGAAGCAACGCTCAACTACAAGGTTGAGCAGTTGGAATTGGCCGTAGCAGACCTGAAAGCCGAGAACGACCTGCTGGGGGGCGGCACAAAGAACTTCTCTATTGACATGAGTGGGGCACCAGGAGGATCCACGACCGTCATTATTGCTGCCGCCGTATTAGTTGTAGTTGTTGGCCTTCTGTTCTGGTACCAGAGTAAACGTAAACGGCGGTAGGGCCATGAAACGGCTCCTCGCTGCCTTGCTTGCAGGCGCTTTAGTTGTAGCCGGCTGTTCTAGTTCGGATCCTTCTCCTCCGACAGACACCCTCTTCCCTGTTGCGACCACCAGCGTGGTCACACCGACCACTTCAACTATTGCCCCTGTCATTCTTGAGGAAGTTCCTCTAGCGGATCACTCCATTCCCGACTACCTCGTCGTGGATGACTCGTTCTCTTTTGAAAACTTTGGGGGCGGAGAAGCCCCAGCAGACCTAACAGTCAACATGGCTCGTCGTCTATATGGGGACAACCAAGTCTGTTCAGATGTAACGGACAACCAGTGCACCCCATACCCCGTAATCCTGCAACTGATGTCTCAGGCAAACCGATCAATGCGTGGTGGGCTATGTGAGGGATTGGCCGTATTGAGCCTGCGTCTTGCCGGCGATATTTCAACCCTGGAAACATTCCAGAGCACCGAAACAGTTGCCGAACTCATCAAGGAAGACCCTGCCCTCCTTTCTGAAATTGCCTACTGGTATGTAACCCAGTTTGCAATGGAGGTTCAGGAAGAGGCTTCTGCATATCTCCAGATGTCCCCCAAGGATCTAGCCGAAGTGCTGCTCTATGACTTCGCTGAAGCCGAGAAGGGGAATCCCCATACAGGTTTCACGATCGGTATCTACAGCGATCAAGGCGGCCACGCTGTTACCCCTTACCGCGTTGAGGAAATGGCTGGTGGCTACCGCATTTATATCTACGACAGCAACTGGCCCACCGAAGAACGCTGGATCGACGTTTCCAATGATGGCCAGTGGAAGTATGCCCTCGCTGCCACCAACCCAACAGAAGCAGCAGAGGCTTGGTCGGGTGGCGTTGGGACCATGGAACTCACCCCCATGCGGTCTCGCTCGGGACCCTTCACTTGCAGTTTCTGCCCCCAGGAAAGTGGGGAGAAGTCCGGGACCATGGTCACCGTTGCTGCTTCGGGCAGCAAACAAATGGCGTTGAAGATTGTGACGGAGTCTGGTCAGAGGCTGGGCTACTACGACGGCGGCTTCATCAATGAAATCCCTGGGGCTACTTACCGCTATTTGATCTCAGGCCCTAGTACCGCTGACCCAGTGTTGGTTTTTCTCCCACCCGAGGTGGAGACATTCAGCGCGGACGTAGAAGAAATAAATGTCCCCACCCCAGCGGAGCCGCAGTCGACCGTCTCTTCTGCAGGTCCGCTGGAGCAGGAACAGGAAGAACCTACCACACAGAAGTTTTCCCTCTTGCTCCTAAACGAGGAGAAGTCGGTTCAGATTGAAGCAACGATTGTCGAAGAGCCAGAGGAATCAGAGGACATCGAAACCGAACAGGTGTTCGAAGAAGAGCAGTCTCTTATCTCTTTCTCAGAAGAAGTTATAGAAATTGCAGAAATTGAAGAAGCGACTGTTGCGATTGCTGTTGACGCCCTTGAGGTTGAGATCGAGTTGGAGGCAGGACAGCAAATTGAGGTGGCCTTTGCTCCAGAGCCAGAGCCAGAACCTGAGTCGCCGGGCATAACAGTTCCTGAGTCGCCGGGCATAACAATTCCCGAACCTGCCCCAACTAGGGACTTCTTAGATATTGCCATTCAGGATAATACCGGTGCGGTGTTGGCCGAAGTTGAGGTCGATATGACCGCCTATCGGGTTGTCGAACAGGTGTTTGAGGAGCCGACCACCACCGTTCCGGGTCGACCTAATGAACCGGCAGCCACCTTGCCTCCCGAACCAGAACCGGTAGTTGTTCCTGTTGTTATCGAACTGGTGTTCGATGAAGAGGTTGGGGAAATTACCCAAGAAGAGGTTGAGGTCGATGCTTGGGTGGCTTCAGATGCCGAATACTTCCAGGCTATCGCTGAAGATCGGGTGGCAGAAGTATTAGGGGAGTCCTATGTCGAAGAACTTGAAGAGATCAACAACTGGGAAGCCCCCGAAGTATTTGAAGAGGCAACGTTTGACCTAACCGAGGTCATCCTAAGTGTTGAGGATGATTACTGGGAAGACGAGCAGTGGGATGAGGTCGATTACGACGACGAATGGTTCGAAGAACAAGAGGACATCTTTGAAGAGTTCTTTGCTGAGGCGATGGATGCTGAGGAGATCCTTGAAGAAGTCGAAGTTTTCATGGAGGAGATCGAAGAGACCCGCGAGGAGTTCTTTGCCGAGCATGAAGAGTTCACCGAAGAGGAGTTCTGGGAGGAGTATGAGGAAGAGTATTACGACGAGGGGTTTGCCTTTCAGGAATATGACGCCGAACTAGAGGAGGAAATGATCCTTGAAGAGTTGGGGTTGGATGAATGGAATGAAGCCCTCATGGGTCCATCACCTACCGAAAGCATTGACTGGGAGGAAGAGGATTGGGTTGCCTACGACGAGGAGATGGATGCTGTTTGGGATGAACAAATGGAAGACCCTGAAGCATGGGAGGAAGAACTACTGGCAGAACTCGGGATGGATGAATGGGATCCCGAGTGGGGACCGTCTCCGACGGAGTCGGCGGGATGGGAGGAAGAAGACTGGGATACGTTCGATGAAGAATGGGCAGCAGACGAAGAGGCGTCGATCCTTGCAGAAGAGGGTCTTGAGGAGTGGCCAGAAGACTGGGGTCCGTCCCCCACCGAGACCGCGCTATGGGATGAAAGCGATTGGCAGACTTATGACGCCGAGATGCAAGCCATCTGGGAAGCGGAAGAAGAACTTTGGGAAGAGGAAGATGACTTCTGGCTGGATACCGAGGAGGAATGGGACGACTGGGAGGAAGAGTTCTGGCCTGAGGACGGAGAGTGGTGCGACGAGTGTGAAGAAGGCCCATGGGATGAGGAGGATTGGGACGAGCCGTGGGAGGAAGTCGACTGGGAGAACTGGTCCGGAGTAGATGAAGAAGCCTGGATTCTAGAGGAGGAGGGTCTAGAGGAATGGCCTGAGGACTGGGGCCCATCACCCAGTGAAACATGGGACTGGACCGAAGACGACTGGCAGGAATACGACGAACAGCAGTTCTTTGAGATGCTTGAAGAACTAACAGATGAAGAGATGGATGATTGGGAAGATTCCATCATCGACGAACTGATGGACACGGGGGAATGGACAGCCGAGGATGAGGAAGCATGGATTCTAGAACAGCAAGGCTTAGAGGAGTGGCCAGAAGACTGGGGTCCGTCACCCAGCGAGAGTTGGGAGTGGACCGAGGAAGAGTGGGAAGAATGGGAAGAAGAACAGTGGGATACTGAGTGGGACGATGAAGACTGGGAGGAAGAATGGGAAGAACCCGGTGACGAAGACTCAGAATCCGACGGCTCTGTATCTGAAGAAGAAGAAGTGGATGAAGAGCAAGTGGATGAAGAGGAGGTGTCTTCTGAAGAAGTAGATCCCGGCGAGGACGTTCGGTTCGAGGATTGGACTGAAGAAGACTGGGATAACTGGACAGGCAACGATGAAGAAGCCTGGATACTGGAGCAAGAGGGCCTGGACGAGTGGCCAGAGGATTGGGGTCCGTCGCCCAGCGAGTCATGGGACTGGACCGAGGAACAGTGGCAGGATTATGACGAAGAGACGTGGGGACCAATAGACGACGACTGGGAGCCTGACGTTTGTGATGCGGAGTCTTGGTGTGAAGAAGAGCCTTGGGAAGAAGAGCCTTGGGAAGAAGAGCCTTGGGAAGAAGAGCCTTGGGAAGAAGAGCCTTGGGAAGAAGAGCCTTGGGACGAGGAAGAGGATCCATATTGGGATGACGATCCAGGCTGGGACATTTGCGACGAACACTGGTGTGACGAGCCAGATGACAACCCCGGCTGGGAAGAAGAAGAGCCCGAGTGGGATCCCTATGCAGGGTGCAGGGGTACGGATGCCTGCTCCTCAGCACCGGGTGGCTTTACTACTTGGGAGGCTTACGACGCAGCAAACGATCCCACTTATTACGACGATTGGGGCACTCCGCCGGGCGGGTACGTCACATGGGTTGACTTCACTGTTGAGGTAGAAGCAGGAATAGTTGATGCTGAGGTCGCAGAAGAATATCTCCCCGAAGAAGTCCAAGAGACATACATCCCCCCTCCTGCTCCGGTCTATGTTCCGACCTATTCGTATACGAACATTGCCGTAGCGTTGCAAGAAACGATCTCTACATCCTCGTCCACCGCCCAGACGGGGACAGCAACCACGACCAATGTCACCACCGCAGAGTCGGGGATTCTGACGCATAACAGCAACGACGGTCACTGGCATCTGGACACAACGACGGTGACGACGACGGCGACGACAGTCACCAACACCCTCGTTGATACAACGACCGTGGTGGCGCGGACAGGAACCGACTTTGTGTCCTGCCTCACGATAGATGGGATACAGCAGAGTGACGGTTGCTCCACCCAGAGGTCATGGAATGACAATGAAACAACGGCCACTGTTGGTGACCCCTACACGGAGGCCACCACGACTACCGCGAGTGCAAGCGCGACCGTGGGGACTGAGGAAGGCTGTGCTGAGGGCGGCTGGAGGGGTATGGGGGACTGGTGCATCGTCTCGTCTACTAGCCGCAACAACTATGACTACATCCAGTTCACTTTGGATGAACCCACGAGCATCCGTATCGACGCTGAAACCAATCTGACCCGTGCCCAGTTCGGTACAGTCAACGAGGCTGCCGACCCGTACATCTATCTAAACTACGACACGGACTCTGACGAGGGAGACCATTCGGCAGACCAAAGCCAGATCACGGTTGGCACCCTCATCGAACTAGACGACGACGGTGGGCGAGACTGCTCACCGACCTCGGCTTGCATCAGTCCGCCGAGTACCGCCGTGGATGTGGACGAAACCCCGACGATCACCTACTGCGACACCGGGGGGGCTTGCTCTGACGGTGTTCCCGTGATCGACAACGTGAGCGATCAGTGGGATGCTCGCATCGTCCGCACGAATCAGGCTGCGGGCGACTATGTGGTGCAGGCTTCCGTGTACAACGGGAACAACAGTGGGTGGTATCGTTTAACTATAGAAGAAGTTGATTGATGAAACCCGATGAAGTCACTAATCTCAAAGTATGGATTGACCAAGACCTATGTACAGGCGATGGCTTATGTGTGGAGATTTGTCCATCAGTATTTGACATGCACGAAGATGGGTTGGCGTATGTCAAGGAAGCAGACTGGCCTACCCTCAGTGGGCCAGATGGCAGCCCACGGGGTGAACCCGCTTACAAGATGGCCGAAGGGTTAGCAGTGATTCCAGCGAGTGACGTAGAAGCAGCCATTGAGGCAGCCGAAGAATGTCCCGGAGAATGTATCTTCATTGACCTTGGGGACTAGCGGCGCCTTACCTTAAACCCACTGCCCATGCTCCCCATGTGGGCCCTTGTCCATTCCCGCTCCAGTTCATCAGTCAAAACTTGTTCGTGGTAGTAGTAGGTTCTGGGCCGGGGTTGTAGTTTCTTTATTAAGTTTACGAGTTTCTTCATTTCACCTTTTTCATTTTTAGCACGAAGAGTCAATTTTACAGGGATCCCCGAGCCTCGTGGCGGTAAATGCCCACTGATGTTGTGGCATGTGTCACGAGAGCCACCATTGTTGACCTAGTATGCGGTCATGGATTGGAGATTTATCCTCGCTGGTTTTGTTGGGCTGGTTGGAGGACTGACAGTAGCCGTACTTTTTCTAATTATTGCTATACGAATACTTGGAAGAAAACGTCGCTGATAAACGCTTTCTAGTGACATCTGTCAACTAAAATAGTAACACCCTGCCATAGTCCTACTTCTTTCAAGGATGGCTCTATGGAACAAATAGTTGTTGCACTTCTGGGCGTACTCGGCCTACTCATTGCCTCTATGGTTGAGTGGGGTCGTCGTAGTAACCAGCGAGACCACGCCATGGTCTTGCGTATGCTTGAACAAATGGGCGACGGACTGGGACGTTCGATTGACCGAGTAGAACAAACGGCTATTCGTACCGAAGAAGAACTTGACACACACATTGCTGATCACGCTCGGGGTGCGTTTAGTTAGGTATAATGTAGGTGGCGACAGGGTTTCTGACCGTCCTTCAACCCAGGTCGCCCATGCAAACGAGGGGTTGTTCTCCCCAATCTAGCCGAGTATTCTGGAAGCATGACAGACACGGCAATAGGCAACCCGGAGATGGAATGGCACAATGATGGCCACACCGTCACGCTTCGCCTGAATAAATCCGAACTCGAAGTCTTGGAAGTCACCTGCCCCAGCGAAGATGGTGGACCTTGCGCCTCCGACGGACGCTCCAGCACATCATCTGATGGACTGGGATGCATCGTTCAGTATTTCATTCGACGCTTTGGAATGGAATGCAACATCGGTGTGTGTCCACCTGAGGAAACTATGGCGATTTGTTGGGCCATGGTTGGGGATAAACGAGATCCCGAAGCCGCCCAGTTGTGGTTCGTCCCGGTTAACGACGAAGTTTTCTATGCTTGGATGACTCAGTCTTCCGATCCAGACCAGTCTTCGTGAGGAACACGATCACCCTCTCGCAATAAGTGATCATCTGCGAGTCCCTGGCAGTAGTCCAGGTAACAACCTCGATGGGCGTGGATCAAACCCTCATCTGGTGGCCATACAGACCTCTCGCCACAGAAAGCACACTCCTGCAGGGCATTGCCGGCCGCAATATCGGTATCAACGCATGGTTCAACCATACGAGGATGCTATCTAGAAAGGCTCGTCGCTGTCAACTGGTGTGGTGGGTTCCAGCACTTCCAGCAGGCGTGCTAGGTGGCGTATATCACTATGGGTTTCGACGGCCTGTCGGTTCACATTGTAAACATTTTTGTGGTTGACTTTTGTCTTTGTAACCAGCCCGGCGGTTGTCAAAGTCTTTAGAGTCTTCTCCACTAGGGATTCACTGCACCCCAGGTACACAGAAATTGCTCGCTGTGTCATTGTCGGGTCTTCAATGGCTGCCATTAGAACCCTGCCGGCTGTGGATAAGAGGGCAACGGGCTCGTCGTTGTGGTATCGAAACAACTTGGTTTTATCAAGTGCAAGCATCAGGCTGTCGACAATAGGGTCCCCGGGTGGGGCGTCAGCCGCCTCTGCTAAAACCCTTCGTAACTGCGAGGATGTAAGATCTTGGCTCATCACCGAATACTCTAGTCGGTGGTCCCCGCATTGGCCAGTTACATGTAATAAGGTGATGTTCGCCACACCAAGGAGGCCCTAATGCTCAAGGAATCTCTGGAGTCCTTGCTCGAACCAGACGAACCCGACTGCAGAGTAGGGCGGATGATGTCCGAGTTCGACGAAGAGACAAAGGCCGTATTCATCGAAGTGATGAAGAGTCAGGCTGCTTCTCGTCAGATCTCAATAGAGTTACGCAAAGAGGGGATTGTTGTTGATCGGGCCACAATAGGAACAGCAAGACACTGTTTCAAAGGGACCGCTGAATGTGTCTGCGGTTATGGAGAAACTCAATGAGTCGTAAACCACCTAAACCTTTAAAAGATCGACTCGCTGCAGTTCAGGGACAGGCCGAAATAACTGACACTTTAAGAGAAAAAAGTGCACCCCCTGGATGGGAAGCCGGCGTCAACTGGGAGGGAACTGAAGGGACTATCGCCACAGGTCCAGTCAATTCTGACCGGCCCAACTGGGATAAAATGCTTAGTGCCCGTGGCTTGGATCCCGAAGTTTATGAAGTTGTTGGTGATTCTGTCAGATTTAGTTCATGGGACGGCGCCGACGGAATGATCAAATATTCCTTCAAGGCAGAGATCAGACTCAAAAGACCTGCTTCCGTGATCCTTCAAGAGGATGTCTATCAGAGCATCCGGAAGGCTAAAAAGGTAAAGCAGAAGCCCCCATCTGGTGATTGCCATTTTGTCGTTGCACTGAGCGACTGGCAGGTAGGCAACAGGGATGGGGGAGGAATGGAAGAACAGGCCCGGAAAATAGCCAATCTGGCAGACCTAATCCCTCAACGTATTGCCGATTTAAGAAAGATGGGTTACAAGATAGGCCATGTAGTTATAGCCGGATTGGGTGATTTGGCTGAAGGAACCTGCGGTTTCTACCCTGCAATGGAATTCAGGATAGAAGCAGATCGTCGCGATCAAATGAAACTGGTTCGGCGAGGGATAACGGACATCATTAAAGCGGTGGCTCCGATAGCACCGAAGGTGACAGTCCTCACAGTAGGGGGAAATCATGGGGAGAATAGATCTAAAGGGAAAGCATTTACTACGACTGGGGACAATGATGATGTCGCTGTCTTCGAACCGATTGCCGAAGCCTTCCAAGAGAACAAAAAAGCATACGGCCATGTCGGATTCAAAATCCCGAGAGAACAACTATCCATGTCAATCGGTCTTGCCGGTCACATCATTGCGTTTACTCATGGCCACCTATCGAGACCCAGTCAAAATGCTGCGCAATCTGTATGGAACTGGTGGCAAAAGCAAGCAATGGGAAGAGCCCACCCGGGAGTCGCCGACGCAAACATCCTGATAGCAGGGCACTATCACCATCTCAATGTAAAAGAGCAAGAAGGGCGGGCCCTATTTATCTGCCCAAGCCTCACAACCGTAGGTGAATATTTCCAAGACGACATGGGGGTCAAGACCCAGCCTGGAACACTCACCCTGACGGTGAATGAATCGGGTTGGGGAAACCTCCACTTGATTAACTGAGCCATGGCTCACATTTACACGATCGAGAAGATCTATAACTTCACCTGTTCCAGGTGCAAAAACTGGTGGTCCTACGCCACAAGCGAGTATCGCCTACCCCTTTATATGGAGCAGAATTTGTACTGCCCGCACTGTGGCCACAGGGACTCAGTCGCAGAAGACTCCAAGGCTCGCATGAAAGCCACGGAGCAGTGGGTAAAGCAAGGGCGCAGGGACTACACCGGGTACTCCGACGGGTGGCGTCATGAATAAAAAAGCCGCGAAAAACAACTGGTACCAGATGAAACTGCGGCTTCTACGGGAAGAGAACCAACGTCTTACTCAACGGTTACTTGAAGGATGCCCTGATTGCAGGGAGGCCCTATGAGTACCGACACCTTCCAGCAAATCGACCTATGGGACACCGACTTCTGCCACGAGATCATCAAGATCGGAATACTTGAACCAGCAAAAGAAGCACGCCTCCAGGAACAAGGCGAAAAAGCAGCAATTCGTAGTGCCACCGGCTACGGACTAGACCCACACAAACACCCCAACATCGCAATCCCCCTAGTAAACGAAGCAGTATCAAACCCCTGGGGCTTCAAACTCTACGCCGACAGCCACGTCCTCTCATCATTAGACGTAATCAAATACACCCCAGGCGACCATTACAAATCACACACAGACTGGGGCGGATCAGTAGGCGACCGCAAAATCTCAGCAACCATACAACTCTCCTCCCCCGACGAATACGAAGGAGGAGACCTGTTGCTATACGACGGCCCAGAACCATGGACAGTCGACAAAA
>Ga0206683_10000655_pt1 | contig 24710 bp, 26 predicted proteins | sample M280m12015metaG_FD_155483 | JGI IMG/M metagenome (GOLD analysis project Ga0206683, IMG submission 155483) | Ammonia-oxidizing marine archaeal communities from Monterey Bay, California, United States - M2 80m 12015 | ecosystem: Environmental > Aquatic > Marine > Intertidal zone | place: USA...
CCTTGAATGATCCCTTGCATATCTCTTTCCAGGTCCAGGAACGTTGCGCTTGGGTGAGCTTAGAATGCCAGAGAGCAATGCTGTCACCAAAAACAGCTCGGAACCGACCAGCGATTTGGGGAGTAAGAGAAATTTCTGGGAGTAGAATTATAGCGGTTCGACTTTGATCTAAACAGTGTCGAACAGCTTCAATATAAATTTCTGTTTTCCCGCTTCCTGTTACGCCATGGAGCAAAAAAGGTGAATAATTTTTAGAATCCAACGATTGAATGATCGCAGTTACAACCGTTTTCTGGTGTTTATTAAATTCTACCTTTTTATGAATGGGATCAAAGGTAAACCCTGTGACATCTGGTAATGAAGTTTCTTCAAATATGGAAACCAATCCCCGTTTTTCTAGCCCACGACAGCCAGTTAATGGATTGGATGCCAACTCTTTTAATGAAGAAACTTTAATAGGTTTTTCAGTTTTCAAAATTTCTTGGTATAGCTCATATTGTTTGGGCGCCCGTTTTTTAACCGCTTCCAGATCGTCATCACCTGTGATTATGGGCTGAACCATCCAGTTTTTTGGTGGATTGTACCGCGTTGACAAATTCTTTGGAAGAACAGCCTTCCCAACTTGTCCCAAGGGCGTTACATAATATTCACTCATCCATTGAATTAATTTCCATAGTTCCTGCGTCATGATTGGCAAATCATCCACGAGACCGTCAATCTCTTTTAATTTACCCGCAAAGGATGATTTTGTATTGAGTTCAGTAATAATGCCTTGAGTTTTTCGCGGACCAAATTGAACATTAACCCGCGAGCCAATCTTGACATCTTGTGCTATTTTATCAGGAACCTTATAAGTAAAAGTTATAAAATTGGAGATTGGAAATGCGACGTCTGCAAACATAACCGATGAGTTTATGGATCAGGATTTTCTAGGGCAATAAAAAACCCCCGCATCCAAAATAAAAATGGAGTGCAGGGGTTGAATGCATTTGATCTAGTTTATGACTTAATCACGTAAATCTTAACGTCACCATTTAAATCAGCGCTTACACGAACCGGTACGTGGTAGATTCCCAATGCTTTGATGGGCTCATCCAATAAGATGGCTTGACGATCCACAATAATGCTTTTTTCTTCAAGAGCTTTGTGAATATCCAACGTGGTGATAGAGCCAAACATTTTGTCTTCCTCACCCACTTGTGCTTCTATAGTAATCTCTATTTTAGACAGCCGTTCAACCATGACTTCATCTGCAGCAGCTTCCCGAATTTTACGCATTTTAACGATCTGTTTTCGTTCTTCTGCCACAGCTAAATTCCTTTTGGATGCTCGGAGAGCCAATCCTTCTGGAACTAGTTTATTACGGGCATAGCCAGGTTTTACATTCACAACATCACCGGCTTCACCGAGACCATTTACATCTTGTAGTAAAATAATTTCCATAATCTTACTCCTTATTCCGAACCAAGATCGACGTACGGCATTAATGCAATTGAGCGCGACCGTTTGATGGCCCGAACCAACTTTCGGTGCATTTTTGCACTACTACCGGTAATCCGACGTGGCATGATTTTACCTTGGTCATTCACAAAACGTCGTAGGAGTCTCACATCTTTATAGTCGATATCTGTGATGCCATTTTCTTTAAAATAGCAAAATTTATTTCTACTCTGAAATGCCATTATTCAGCCTCCTTTTCTTCAGTGTCTTCTTCTGAGCTTTCATCAGATACATCTTCAGTAGTTTCAGTTTCTTCAGTTGATTCTTCCTCAGTAACGTCAGATTGAGTTTCAGTTTCTTCAGAAGTAGTCTCAACCACTGCTTCATTCGCAGGTGTTTCTTCTACGGTATCTTTAGGCGCTTCTTTTTCAACCGGTTTTTCTTTCACTTCTTCCACATAGACTTCTGGTTTTTCATCTAAGGCAACTGTCATATGACGAAGAACGGAATTGTTTAATTTCATCCAAGTATTAAATTCGTTCATTTGATCCTGTTCGCCACCTTCGAATTGCAGAAGGATAAAAGAACCGTATTTCTGATTCTCAATTTGATACGCAAGACGCTTCTTTCCCCATACGCGATGATTGATCAGCTTTGATTTTGTTTTCTCTAATTCAGTTCCGATCTCGCCCATGGTGATATCCAAGGCCTCATTTTCCAAATTCGGATTTACAATATAGAGTGTTTCATAATACCGCATAATAACTCCTTATTTTTTACGCAATCAGCGGTGCGATGACCAGTGAAACCACTGACATCAGTTTAATTAAAATATTCAGCGAGGGACCGGATGTATCCTTAAAAGGATCACCTACTGTGTCGCCTACAACAGCTGCTTTATGTGCTTCAGATCCTTTTCCTATGGCTTCACCATTTACAGTGACGCCCTCTTCAATCATTTTCTTTGCATTGTCCCATGCACCACCTGCATTAGACTGGAAAATTGCCATGAGAACACCGCAAACGGTAACCCCTGCAAGTAGCCCACCCAATGTTTCCGGGCCAAAAATGAACCCAACAATTACGGGGGAAATGATAGCTAAAATTCCAGGGAGCACCATTTCTTTAATGGCAGATTGAGTAGAGATTTCTACGCAACGGCCATGGTCTGCTTTTGTTAATCCTAATTCGTAAACGGCTTTGTCATCATCTGACCATGTAGAAGAATCACCTTTAGCCAATACTGCAAGCGCTGCCTTCAATTCAGGAATATCTCTAAATTGACGACGAACTTCTTCAATCATTGCCATAGCTGCACGTCCAACTGCGCCCATTGCCATTGAAGAGAATAAGAACGGTAACATACCACCTACAAATAAGCCAGCCATTACCATCGGATTTGCAATATCAATACTGTTAATTCCACTCTTTACCATGAATGCGGCGAACAATGCCAATGCAGTTAGGGCTGCAGACCCAATTGCAAAACCTTTACCAATGGCGGCAGTTGTATTGCCAACAGCATCAAGCTTATCTGTACGTTCGCGGACTTCTTCGGGTAATTCTGCCATTTCAGCTATTCCACCAGCATTATCAGATATAGGCCCATAGGCGTCTACAGCAAGTTGAATTCCCGTATTTGCTAGCATACCCAAAGCTGCCATAGCAATTCCATATAAGCCTGCAAAATGATGGGCACCCATTATAGCAGACGCTAAAATTAAAATGGGAATTGCGGTCGATTGCATCCCAACGCCGAGACCGGCAATAAGGTTTGTAGCTGGGCCTGTTACAGATTGTTTAACAATTGATAATACAGGCGTAGTACCTGTTCCAGTATAATGTTCTGTTATAATTCCAATTCCTAAACCAGCCACTAATCCTATTACAGTTGCCCAGAATACACCCATTGAATGAGATGCTGGTAAAACAAGATTTACCAAAAAGTATATAACAGCTACCATTATCGCTGAACTTCCAAATTCACCAATATTTAATGCTTTTTGAGGATCTCCACCTTCTTTTACTGAAACCATAAATGTTCCAATAATTGAAACGATGATTCCTGATGCAGCAATATAAAGAGGAAGCAATACGAATTCATTGCCCAATACAGCACCCAATACCATTGAACCAATAATAGAGCCTACAAAAGATTCAAACAGGTCAGCACCCATACCAGCAACATCGCCTACATTATCACCTACATTATCAGCAATCGTTGCAGGATTTAATGGATGATCTTCAGGAATTCCCGCTTCAACTTTACCCACAAGGTCAGCACCCACATCTGCAGCTTTAGTATAAATACCACCACCTACACGTGCGAACAATGCAATTGATGAAGCTCCTAATGAGAATCCAGATAATACATTTAATGTAACATCCATGCTATCAAAGTGAGATGAATAAAATATGAATAGACCACCTAAGCCAAGTACACCTAAACCAACAACACTGAGTCCCATTACAGAACCACCCGTGAATGCAACATTTAATGCTTGAGCAAGGCTTGTACGTGCAGCATTTGTAGTACGATTATTTGCTTTGGTTGCAACTTTCATGCCTAAAAATCCAGCAAATGCAGAAGCAAAAGCACCCACAACAAATGATAAAGCAATCAATGGACTTGAATCAGCCTTACCTGAATTTGCAATACTGAGTAGTACGGCTACTGCGATTACAAAAACGGCTAATACACGATATTCGGCTTTTAAAAATGCCATTGCACCATCAGCAATACTGGCACCAATTTGTTTCATTCGGTTTGTGCCTTCATCTTGTGCCGTAATCCAACTGGTTTTCCAGAATGCGTAAAGCATGGCCAAGGCACCTGCGCTGATCACATACATTAAATTAGAACTCATAGGTTCAATATCTCCTCAATTAAGAATTAAAATGATTCATGGTATGGTTTAGTCCCCGCACCAAAAGATTTGCTAAAGCATCAGCACCATGTTTTACCATGGCTTCTGCTTCAAGCTGATCATTTGATCTAAAGGGTTTCAATACATATTTTTCTGCAGGTCTCATATTTTCATCCGTACCTATACCTATACGTACTCGGGGGAATTGGTCTGACTGCAGTTGATAAATTACACTCTCCATCCCACGGTGACATCCATCGCCACCTTTGGGACGAATCCGAATCGACCCAAGAGGCAGATCCACATCATCCACAATTACATGAATATCTGATGGCAAAAGATCCCAGCGATTTGCCACGTCTTTCACTGCGTTTCCGCTGTGGTTCATACCGGTTGTTGGCTTTACCAACAGGACTTCCCGTCGTTGGTGTTGTGCAAACACATATGGGCCTTTCCCTGGTTTAAATGATAGTTTTTGCCGGCGGGCTAGTTCGTCCACCACCCAAAACCCTGCATTGTGTTTCGTATTTGCATATTTATCACCGGGATTGCCTAGACCAATAAAAGCGATCATGATTCTTTCGAATCGTCTCCTGAATCTTGTTCAGATGCTTTATCATCTTCGCCTTCTTCGCCTTCTTCACCTTCTTCGCCTCCTTCGCCTTCTTCGCCTTCTTCGCCTTCAAGTTCTTCAACTTCAGGCTCTTCTTCAGCTGCAGGCGGTTGAACAGATACAATATTTAAGTCTTCAGCAGATAATATCTCTATATCTTCATTATCAATTGTAATGTCTGCTACACTTTTGGAAGAATGCATTTCAAGGTCCTCAATATTCAATTCAATCTGATCCGGCACATCTGTTGGGAAACAACTGATCTCAATCTGTGTCATGGATTGCGATAATACTCCCCCTTCCGTGACACCTAATGGTTCACCAATCAATACTAAGGGCACAGAAATAGTTATTTTCTCTGATCGGCGCACTCGCATTAGATCAATGTGAATCACTTCATCCGTCACAGGATGATATTGTAATTCCTTTATCATGGTAAACTGTGTATCGCCTCCCTGCTCAACCTCAAAAATATGTTGACCAGAGTGTAATGCATGATACAGTATCAGTTTATCTACCGATATATTTACATTCGCCTCACCTGCATAATAGAGAACACCGGGAATGAGTCCCGACCGACGAATAGTTTTTGAGCCTTTCGTCCGCGTGAGATTTCTATCTTTAATTTCTAATTTGTAATACGATGATGCCATCGTTTTTTCTCCTAATTAAAATTCAAACAAAGCACTGACTGATTCACCATTATGAATTCGGATAACTGCTTCGCCAAAAACATTCCCTACAGTTACAATTTCCATATTATCCATGGATTTTTCCATTGGAATATCGATCGTATCTGTCACAATAATTTTTCTAATTTTTGATTTATTCAATCTTTCTATAGCTGGGCCGGATAACACGCCATGTGTTGCCACAGCCGTTACTGATTTTGCGCCTTGTTTTAAAGCGGCTTCAGCTGCGTTAATTGTAGTCCCTGCTGTATCAATCATATCATCAATAATAAGCACATCCATATCTTTGAGGTCACCAATAAGATGACTCACTTCTGCTTGATTGGGTGCATACCGACGTTTATCAATTAGCGCAAAATGCATTCCCAATCGCTTTGCATAGGCTTGACTCATTTTTGCTGATCCTATATCTGGTGCTAGCACAACGGTATGATCCGGATCCAACCCTTCATTCTTAACTGCATCCAATAACACCATTCTGCTGTATAAATGATCAAACGGGATTTTAGCAAATCCCTGGATCTGTGTAGAATGAAGGTCCATTGTAATAATTCTATCTGCACCCATTGCTGTAAAAATATCGATCATAACTCGAGATGAAATGGGTACGCGAGGTTGATCTTTCCTATCTTGGCGTCCATAACCAAAATAAGGGATAACAACTGTTACACGATCCGCAGAAGCACGAACTGCTGCATCCACCATCAATGCCAATTCCAAAATATTCTCAGATGGTCCATTAGTGGATTGAATCAAAAACACATCAGTCCCACGAATATTTTCTTCAAACTTGATCCATAATTCACCATCAGAAAAGGTGCTAATGGATATTTTACCTAATTCACATCCTAATGATTTTGCAATCTTTTTGGACAAAGCAGGGTTACTGCGACCACTAAATATTTTTAGTTTATTATTCATAATATTTTTTTCTGAATGACTATGAGCTGGGGCGCAGGGATTCGAACCCCAACTGCCTGGACCAAAACCAGGTGTACTGCCATTATACTACGCCCCAAATAAATTGGGTGTTGTTACAAATTAGAGAGTTGGATTGGTGATAAATGTATTGTATCGGGATGAAAAATGTGACTCGGCTGATTTGGCATCTGCATCTTCGTCAAAAACCCCAAACACAGTCGAGCCTGAGCCCGACAAACTGGCGAAACGAGCCCCATGGACTCGAAGCGAATTTTTTATTTGTCCAATCTCTGGATATGCTGGAACAACGATTGCTTCAAAATCATTCTCAAAAAGCTCAAAAGGAATAATCTCCTTTCGAATAAAGCCCAGAAAATTAACTATCTCGTTTGGCCTGTCCAAAATATTTTTGAATTCACCATATGCCCATTTTGTATCAATATGTAAATCTGGAGCCACCAATAAATAGCACCCATTAATTACTGTTTTAATCGGTTTTAAGATTTCTCCAATTCCATCTCCGATTTGTGTTTTCCCCTTAATAAAGAAAGGAACATCTGCGCCCAAATCTATGCCTATGGTTTCTAACTCATCATCACTCACATCCAATTCATAAAGCTTGCGAAGTCCTTTTAAGATGGTTGCTGCATTGGATGAACCGCCACCCAAACCACCACCGGCAGGAATTCTTTTCTCCAGTTCGATTGAGACACCGCCAAGTCCAAACACATCCACCATTTTTTGCCATGCCATTACACATAGATTGGAATCATCTTTCGCCAGCCAATCCACATTGGAAGAAAATTGGCAATTGGAATCTCTTTTTTCTAATCTGATGGTATCATGAAAATCCAGCTCTTGGAAAATAGTGTGAATATTATGGTACCCGTCCGGGCGCTGGTTCCTTATTTGGAGACCAATATTAACCTTCGCGTGGGACTTAAGTACAAGATGGCTCATTTTTAATACAAAGTGTTGCAATGGCCTGTACCGCCCAGCCGGAACTATCTCCCACAAAACCTAGATGGTCTGAGGTTGTGGCTTTTATTGAAACTTTGGATTCATCAATTTGCATGGAATGAGATAAGTTATATTTCATTTTGGGAATATATTCTTCCAGTTTTGGTTTTTGGAGAATAATGGTTGCATCTATATTATTGATCTCAAATCCAACTTCCCGAATTCGTTTAACTGCATCGGCTAAAAAGTAACTGCTGGGGGCACCTTTCCAAGTATCATCATTGCTGGGGAAAAATTGACCAATGTCACCCAATGCGGATGCACCAAGAAGTGCATCCACCACCGCATGGATCAAAGCATCGCCATCAGAATGTCCCAGTGACCCAAAAGATGATGGTATATCCACACCCCCTATAGTAAGTAATTCTCCTTTCGCCAACTGGTGAACATCATATCCTATACCTGTTCTGATCATAAAACTGTTCCCTGAGCCTGTCGAACGGCAACTCTTTCCGCTCGTATCCAATCATCTTTTGTGGTAATCTTAAAATTGTTTGAGTCTCCCTCTACCAGTTTGATGGAGAATCCCATTGCTTCCATTAAGGCGGACTCATCGGTTCCGGTTAAGTTTTCTGTTTCGGCATAATACAACGCCTGAAGTAATTTATTTTTATGAAAACATTGGGGAGTCTGTGCAAACCATATTTTTTCACGATCAAGCGTTTCTTTTACCAATCCATTTTCAGAAAATTTTACCGTATCCTTACTGGGGATTCCCACAACAGCACCATCTGCAAATTCACAAGCAGAAATGGATCGCTGAATAAGGTCTTCTGTCACAAAAGGCCGGGCAGCGTCGTGGACGCAAACCAATGTTGAATCCGAGTCAGATACATCTATGCCATTTTTCACAGAATCCTGCCGACGTGTACCCCCAGCCACCACTTTCACCGGTTTTCCGGCTGACATGGACAACACATCTCGATGGGTTGAGCCTACATTAGCACTGGGCACAGCCACAATAATTTCATCAATATAGTCCGATTGCAAAAATAGTTTCAAGGTATGAAAGAAAAGCGGCCGGCCCGACAACAATTTAAATTGTTTTTCTTCGCCAAACCGTTCGCCAGAACCAGCAGCAGGAATGATTGCGGATACTTTCATATTACATAAGGTTTTTGATCAAATGATAATCATAGCATCACCATAGCTCAAAAAGCGATAATTCTCTTTTATAGCTTCCCGGTATGCTTTTTTAATCAATTTGCGACCAGCAAATGCACTGACCATCATAAACAATGTCGATTTAGGCGCATGAAAATTGGTAATCATTTTATCCACCATTTTATATTCGTAAGGTGGGTAAATAAATTTATCCGTCCAACCTCTTTTTGGGGTTACCTGGAATCCGGATATGGCAATTGTTTCTAATGCACGAACAGTGGATGTCCCTACAGCAATGATCTTCCGGTGCCGCTTTTTAGCCTGATTGATTGCCATGGATGTTTTAGGGGACACTTCGAAATATTCTGAGTCCATCTGGTGTCGATTCAGATCTTCTACTTGTACAGGGCGAAAAGTTCCAAGTCCAATATGAAGTGTAATATTTTCAATCTTGGTGCCTTTGTCTTTTACTTTTTTGATGAGTCCTTGAGTAAAATGGAGTCCAGCAGTCGGGGCAGCCACAGCACCACGTTCCTTCGCATATACGGTTTGATACCTCTTTTTATCCACGGAATCAGCATCACGGTCAATGTAGGGAGGAAGGGGAGATGTGCCGATTCGGTCGATGACACTATGGAAATTAGCGCCATCATATTCGAAACGAACCACACGACCACCTGAAACTGTATTATCGATCACATCGCACATAAGTTTTGGCGTGAATACCAATTTATTCCCGATGCGTACTTTCCGGGCAGGTTTTACCATGACCTCCCAGAGATCATGTGCTAATTCACGGAGTAAAAAAACTTCCACTTTAGCAGCGGTCCGGTCTTTCGTTGCAAAAAGCCGTGCAGGAAATACCTTTGTATTATTAACCACCATAAGATCATTTTTGCGCATATAATCTGTGATATTCAGGAATTTTCTATGTTCAATTTTCCCCGTATCACGGTTCACTACCATTAATCGTGATAAATCCCGCCTGGACTCCGGGTACTGGGCAATGAGTTTTTTTGGTAGGCGATAATTAAAATCACCAAGTTTATACTTTTTCTTTTTATCGATCATTCAAATAACCTCGTTTGGTCTGTTGTTAATTCTTTTCCAAGTAAATTGTATGCTGCTTTCTGGGCAATGCGCCCCCTTGGAGTACGGTGCAAAAATCCTTCCTTGATCAAAAAGGGCTCATATACATCTTCTATGGTGATGGGCTCTTCTCCTATGGCAACTGCCAACGATTTTACGCCCACAGGACCACCATTAAATTTATCTATAATGACTTCCAGAATCTTCCGATCCATGTCATCCAATCCAATATCATCTATGCCTAATTTTTCCAAGGATGCCTTGGCCACATCAATATTGATTTTGCCGGAAGCTTTGACTTGTGCAAAATCCCGGGATCGTCTCAATATACGATTGGCGATCCGTGGAGTTCCACGGGCGCGTCTGGCTAATTCCATGGCACCTTCATCATCAATCTCTACTTCCAATATTTCAGCGGAACGATTAATTATGTGGAAAAGATCTTCTGCTTCATAATAATCCACACGAAGTACCACGCCAAAACGATCTCGCAAAGGTGAAGTGAGATTCCCCAATCGTGTGGTAGCACCAATGAGAGTAAAGGGTTCAATCGTCAGCTGTACACTGCGGGCACTGGGTCCCTTATCAATCATAATATCGATGGAAAAATCTTCCATGGCAGAATAGAGATATTCTTCCACTACTGCATTAAGACGATGGATCTCATCGATGAAAAATACATCACGGTGACCTAAATTAGTTATCATTCCTGCCAAGTCACCGGCTCGTTCTACTACTGGTCCGGAGGCTTGTTTTATGTTGGATTTTAATTCCTTGGAAACAATATTGGCGAGGGTGGTTTTCCCCAATCCCGGTGGACCAAATAGAAGAACATGGTCCAGAGCATCCCCACGAGAATTAGATGCTTCAATGTAAAGTTTCAAATTATCCACCAATTCTCTCTGACCAATAAATTCATCAAATTGAGAGGGGCGAAGAGATTTTTCAACCGCACTATCATCATCGAACGGTGTTGGGTCTGTAATATGTATCTCTGTCATTAAGTAAAATGGATGTAAATCAGTTTAAAACTGACTCTAAAGATACAATCTCAAATTGCTGTCGTAAAGACAGAGAGGGAGAAAAGTTTGACTACCATAGTGTGAACCTTGGATCCGGATCCACCGGTATCATCACTTTGGCTTAGATTCAGCATAATATCAATACATTGATTAATAAAATCTTTCACGATCTCCCAATGTTTAAAAATGTGCTTTAATTCTGCAGGAGATCTCATGCCGCGATTTCCTTTTTCATTAAAATTTGTTTTAAAAATGATCCAGTATAAGATGTTTTCACTGATGCAATTTCTTCCGGGGTGCCGGTGGCCAAGACAGTCCCTCCATCGTCACCGCCCTCTGGCCCCAAATCGATGATCCAATCCGCAGTCTTGATCACATCCAAATTATGTTCAATGACCAAAACTGTATTTCCACGTTCCACCAAACGCTGGAGCACATGCAAAAGCATCCTGATATCCTCGAAATGGAGGCCTGTGGTAGGTTCGTCCAAAATGTAAAGTGTTCTAGCGGCAGATACTTTAGAGAGTTCCGTGGCCAGTTTCACTCGCTGCGCTTCTCCACCGGAAAGTGTTGTGGCTTGCTGCCCTAAATGGATATAGCCTAGCCCCACATCATTTAATGTATGGAGTTTTTTATGGATAGATGGAATATTTTTAAAAAACTCCAAAGCTTCAGATACGGGCATACCCAACACTTCAGCAATGGATTTGCCCCTGTATTTCACTTCCAATGTTTCCCGGTTATATCGTTTTCCTACACAAACTTCACAGGTTACATATACATCCGGGAGAAAATTCATTTCAATTTTAATAATGCCATCACCTTCACAGGATTCACAGCGACCACCTTTTACGTTAAATGAAAAACGGCCAGGTTTATAACCTCGAATTTTAGATTCCGGTAATTTGGCAAACATATCACGAATGAATGTGAAAACACCGGTATAAGTTGCAGGATTGGATCTCGGCGTCCGGCCTATGGGTTTTTGGTCAATATCTACCACCTTATCAAGAAACTTCGCTCCTGTGATGGAATCAAATTCCAATGGGTAAGCCCGCGTCCTGTTCAATTCTTTCGCTAAAGCAGGAAAGAGAGTCTCATTCACCAACGAACTTTTGCCACTTCCGGATACACCCGTTACAGCAATAAATCGGCCCAATGGAAAATCCACATCAATAGATTTTAAATTATTTCCTGTGGCGCCTTTGATTGATAATTGATTTGAGCTTCCATTTCGGCGGACCTTTGGAATGCGAATTTGTTTTTTACCAGAAAGATATTTACCCGTAAGTGACTTATTGGATTTTAATAATTGCTTTGGGGATCCTGCAAAAGTGATTTCTCCGCCATGTTTCCCTGCGCCTGGTCCTAAATCTATAACATAATCCGCCGCTTCTATCGTTTCTTTATCATGCTCTACAACTAAAATGGAATTCCCAATATCCCGAAGTGATTTTAAGGTCTTCAGCAATCGATTATTATCACGTGGGTGGAGCCCGATAGATGGCTCGTCCAAAATATATAGGACGCCCATTAATTGGGAGCCAATCTGTGTGGCAAGTCGAATTCGCTGGGATTCTCCTCCTGATAAAGTGGTGGCCGAGCGATCTAAGGTGAGATAACTCAATCCTACATTGACCAAAAAACTCAACCGCTTACAAATCTCTTTAAGGATCTGATCAGCGATAGCATGCTCCATTTTTGTGAGATTTACGTTTTGAAAAAAGATATTTAAATCCCGGATGGACATGGAAGAGACATGGCCAATATTTTTTTCATTAATCATAACCCCAAGTGATTCCTTCCGGAGCCTAGCGCCTTTACAATCAGAACAAGGGCGCATACTCATAAATTGTTCGATCCATTCGCGAATGCCAGAAGATTTAGTTTGGGTGTAGCGGCGCATTAAATTCGGAATAGCCCCTTCCCAGCCTCCGGAATAAGTTCCACTCCAACGGTCGGAACTGTAGTCCATTTTAAATTTTTTATCTCCAGTACCGTAGAGCAACATTTGACGAACATTGGGATCCATCTTAATCCATCGCGTGGTAAAATTGAATTTGTAATGACGGGAGAGACTTTTCAGGATACTGCCATACCAGTTCCCTCGGGGTTGTTCTCCCAGCGATGCAATGGCACCCTGGATGAGACTTTTAGATTTATCAGGCACCATCAAATTTGGATCCACTTCCATATGAGACCCCAATCCATCACATTTCGGGCAGGCACCATAAGGAGAATTAAATGAGAACATTCGCGGCACCAATTCTTCCATGGAAACCTCACAATCGGGACAGGCAAAATGTTCAGAAAACAAATGTTCTTTATTTGGTAATTCATTGACCAAAATGAGACCACTGCCAATCTTTAATGCTAATTCAATGGATTCGGTCAAGCGCTCATGCATGTCTTTCTTTATTATGAGTCGATCCACCACAACCTCGATGGTGTGTTTTTTATTTTTATTCAAAATGATCTTATCATCTACAGACATTACGTCACCATCTACTCGAACACGTAGGAAACCTTCTTTCCTGATCTCATCAAAAACGCCTTTATGTTTTCCTTTGCGCCCACGAATAAGGGGGGCCAAAATATGCATTTTAGTCCCGGATTTGAATTTGCTCACTGTATCGACGATTTGCTGAACTGTTTGTTTTTGGATCGGTTTTCTACACTTCCAACAATGGGGTAATCCAATATGGGCATAAAGGAGTCGAAGATAATCATGGATTTCCGTAACAGTACCAACTGTGGATCTTGGATTTCGAGCTGTGGCTTTCTGTTCGATGGAAATGGCTGGAGATAATCCTTCAATGCCATCCATATCCGGTTTTTCCATGATGCCGAGAAATTGCCGTGCATAAGACGAGAGTGATTCTACATATCTCCTCTGGCCTTCTGCATAGATTGTATCGAATGCGAGAGATGATTTTCCTGAGCCGGACAAACCAGTGATTACTACCAGTTTATCCCTGGGAATTTCTACATTGATATCTTTAAGATTATGCTGGCGTGCGCCTTTGACTATAATCTTATCAGTGGGATTTGGCATTGCAGTTTACGCCCTATAATTCGAGACAATTTTGAACATCCCGGAGTTTACAGACTTTTGATCCACCACCCCAAAGACGATTTACTTTTTTTCCATAACTTTATTAGATGTGCAAAAAGGATACCAAGTCATTACTGAGATTCATTTCTATTAAGAAACCATTAAAATAGTTTTAAAATTGGCTGGGATGAATAAGGTAACCCTAAACTACCTTTACATTAATCTGCACTTTAATTGTATCATTAGAAAATAGAAGAATTGTGTTTTCATTTACTTGACACATAATTTCAAAATTGGTACTTTGAACCATGGGTTCTTTAACAAACCAAATCCTTATCTCCATGCCCCACATGGCAGATCCCTATTTTTCCAAAGCTGTGGTTTATGTCTGTGAACATAATAAGGAAGGTGCAATGGGTATGATAATTAATAAGCAATTTCAGGCACCGGACTTAAAAGAACTTTTTGAAAAACTCTATGTTGGTGATGATACCATTCATTCTTTGGTGAATGATATTTTTTTTGGCGGTCCTGTGATGTTAGAACGAGGAATTGTACTTCATGATGCAGCCTATAAATCTGAAGGCACAATCAATATCTCCGACCACATTTCCATGACCAGCCAACAACATGTTTTGAAAGAACTTCAACGTAGGCCGGATATTCCATTCAAATTAATGTTGGGGCATTCCGGGTGGTCGCAGGGACAATTGGAAAGAGAAATTGAAAATGGTGATTGGCTCATGCAAAACACCACGCAAGATTTTATTTTCAATGTTAATCCAGAACAAATGTGGCAACAAGCAATTGGGTCCCTTGGTATGGATCTTGGTCCTTCCCTGGGCATAAGCGGGCAAGCCTAGTCTAATATTTATTGCATTAATGCTCGGATCGTAGTATTTGATTCAGTCAATCGATCACTCAATAATATTACAACAAGAGAACATTTTAATTTCTTTGGATCATAATTATCATGTCGCCCGATAATCAAATAAATGAACTAACGCGTCTATTTAAAGAAAACACCCATGATGAAAATGCAGTGCACATGGCCCAATATATGAAATGTCATTTTCCTTTTTTTGGTATCAAAAGTACCTTAAGACGGGGCATCCAGAGGGAGTGGTGGCGAGGACATTCAATCTATTCTGAAAATGAGCTTCAATCGATTATTGCAACCCTGTGGGCGTTGGACAAAAGAGAATATCAATATGTTGGACTTGACTTGGGGAAGCGGTACAAAGAATATTTTACACCGGCATCTATTCCCTTTATCCGAAAATTGATAACAACAAAATCTTGGTGGGATACGGTGGATGCCATAGCCAGCCACATGGTCGGAGCAATAGTTTTCAATTATCCGGAAATGGTTAGAATCATGGATGAATGGATCGACCATGAGAATATGTGGATTCGCCGAACCACTATTTTACATCAATTGAATTTTAAGGACAGAACAGACCCAAAACGGCTTTTTGATTATTGTAAAAAACAGATGAATGAGTCTGACTTCTTTATCCGGAAAGCCATTGGCTGGGCACTGCGTCAATATTCTTATGTGGATGCATCCGCTGTGATCCAGTTTGTAAAAACATATGAATCAGAGTTAAGCACCTCGAGTAAATCGGAAGCATTGAAAGCCTTGAAGCGGAAAGGGAAGATTTAGGGTTTTATTATTATATCTTTCACTGTCCCTCATGACACTAAATAACCCACAATAAAGTTCAAATCTTCCCCTAATTTTAATGATGCGAAAAATACTCCCACCGCTAGCAGTTATTTTTGCGGCCCTTCTATGGAGCGCGGATGGATTCTTAAGACAGGAGCTTTATTCCATATCATCTTTTTTGGTAGTGACTCTCGAACATGCATTTGGGGCGCTTCTGTTTTTACCATTTCTTATCAAAACGTGGCCAGAGATAAAAAAACTGGGGCAACGTGGTTGGATCTCTGTCTTATGGATCTCTATCTGCGGTGGAATTTTAGGAACATACTTTTACACGAAAGCATTGAGCTATGTAGACTATATCGATCTGTCGGTGGTCGTACTTTTACAGAAACTCCAACCGATTTTTGCCATTTCCCTCGCAGCCATAATTTTAAAAGAGAAACTAACCAAGAGATTTATTGGCTTGGCTCTATTGGCCATGTTAGGTGCTTATCTTGTCACATTTGGTACCACATCTATTGCGGACTGGGATGATAAAACACTCATTGCAGCGCTCCTGGCAACATTGGCCGCATTCAGTTGGGGGAGTTCCACCGTTCTTGGAAAACATGCGTTGAATCGATTACCCTTTACTGCTGTTACTGCACTGCGATTATCTTTAACAGCTGTATGTGCTCTCATCATTTTCACTGTTACATCAGATGGTTTTGGAACACTAGAACTCACAACTCATCAATGGCGGAATTTGGTTATTATTGTCATGTCTACCGGATCTGTGGCGCTTTTCATTTATTATTTTGGGCTCAAGCATATGAAGGCATCCCATGCCACAGTTTATGAATTGACATGGCCCCTGTCTGCTGTTTTTCTTGATTGGATTATTCGGGGTCACATGTTGGGATTCGCACAAATTATCGGTGCAATTCTGCTTCTGGGATCTATGATTCTTCTCACTCGGGAAGAGACCTATGGCTGAGTTAACTCTCAAAGATCATAATCATAATTTAAAATATAATCTTGTTCATGAATTCTGTTGGGGGTTCGGTATCGCATTCCATACGCTTTATGCGGTTGTACCATTGTTTTTAAGGGAATTGGGTGCACCAGAAAGTATTGCTGTTTCCACTGCCGGATTATTTTCGATTCTTATTGCATTACCAACTTTAATTATTGCGACTCTTGGGAGAAATATCCGCAATATCAAAAAAGCTGTTATCCTAGTGCACATAATCATTCTTATGGTGGCTTTTGCCATGGGATTCACATTTACCATTCTGGATCCTGAACAAATTCAAACTGCTTGGAAAGTATATTTTTCTTATTTCATATTGTATTCTTTATCGATAGGTATCATTATACCTATTTGGGCTGAATTTTTAAATCAATCCACTTTGAAATCTGAACGAGGTAAATTTTTTGGATTAGGATTTGCCTTTAACAGTGTGGGTAGTTTTGCAGGTGGATTCATCTTAAGATTTCTATTATCCAGCGACATACCATTCCCCAGAAATTTTGGAATTGGGTTTTTTATACTATTTATAAGTCTAACAATTGGCACGTTTCTGTTTTTGTTTTTCCGCGTCAAATCACCAAAGAAAGAACATCGCCACAAAACAGTTAAAGATTTTTTAACTGAAACAAAATCCATTGTGGTGGGCCATAAAAATTTCCAAAAATACATTCTATCCCGTATCCTTTTCGCTGCACATTTACCGGGATTGGGACTTTATGCAATTTATTGTCAGGATAAATTCAATTTTGATGTGAGTCAAGCCGGAATCTTTACAATCCTGAATGTGATAGCCTCTGGCTTTACCAGTTATGTTGTAGGAATATTAGGAGATAGAATGGGTCATAAATCAGGAATGATGGTTGCCTATTTGGCCCACTTCACAGCAGTATTCCTTGCTATTTTTTCACAGAATATGTTATGGGTTTATGCGGTTTTCATGGCCATTGGTGCAGGTCAAGGTGCTTTTATGCCCTCGGCCATGAATCTTGTCTATGATTTTGCTGAAGAGCGGGATACCAAAACATACATGGCTTTAGTGGATACTATGCTTGCACCGTTTGTTTTAATTTTTATTGTGGGCATTGGCTATATGGTTCGGTTTGGTAATTATATCCTGTCGCTTTATATTATTGGCGCGAGTCTTTTTTTAGGTATGGCAATACTCTATTTTGTCGTTCATGATCCAAAACAGTCCTCAGAACATGCATTTAATGTTGATGGATTTTCTTCTTGATTTTCCACCACCTAATACTAAAAATTCACGTTCTATTATGATTGATTATATATCCCGACGCTGCCGATTGCTCTTACCTGCCTTTCTGGTACTGATGATTAGTGCATGCCAGGAAGACCCTTCGCGCCATTTGAATCTTGGAAATTGGTATCTACAAAAAGGACTATTAGATGAAGCCATCATGGAATATCGTGAAGTTTCCCGGCTTTATTCAAGTGATCCGAGCCAACTTGCTCGAGATGAATTCCAAATTTTAGGTAAAGCCCACTTTAAGCTTGCCATCGCTTATACAAAAAAAGGGTGGTGGGCTTATGCTTTGAATGAGGCAAAACGGAGTTTTGATATCACACCCAATAAGGACTGTCATGATCTTGTTGGGCTTATTGAAACAAAGATCGCTCTGGGTATTGACTCCTAATTCAGGAGTTCTTCGATAGCTCTTTTTCTATAAAGATCCACCCCATAAACACCACAAACCCAACGGCCCATCCACCAATGATCTGGTGGGGCATGTGGACACCAAGATAAATTCTTGAAAATCCCACCATGAAGATCATTACTGAAGCTGGTATAATTCTATTATAATGATGTCCGAGCCAGCCCCACACTACCATAGCCATTTGTGCGTGGCCACTAGGGAATCCAAATCCTGAAACTGAAATAAGGTGCAATTCTTCCGGTGGGCGCGCTAAGGCAAATCCCTCTTTCAGACATTTCATTATAATTGCTGATAAAATTATAATGCCAAGAAATGATAGCCAATCTTTTCGATTTAAATAAAAAAATAATATTATAAGATAAATTGGATAAGCAGTGCCATTTCCCAATAGTGTTATGCCTTTCATGAGAAAAAGGATAATTGGGAAATCGAATTGTTGGAGGAATTGGATTAATTCCATAGTGAAAAAATTACATAACCTTTCTAAAGATTTCCTTTGTTAGGTTTGATAACCATTAGAAAGAACCGGAACGGGACTCCCCGCCATCACAATAAATGATGGAACAATTGATGAAATCTGCTTCTGGTTGTAAAAGCATTGAAATGGTTCCCGCCACATCTTCCGGTGTGGTTGTGCGGCGCATGGGATTTCGTTTCTTTGTGTTTTCGATCCACCTTTCCCATCCTTCTGTAATTTTTGTTAAGGCACGGGTTGGTGTAACGCCAGCTTGAACTGCGTTAGCTGTAATTCCAAATTGCCCTAACTCCCATCCAATCTGTCGGATAATAGCTTCCATAGCGACTTTTGCCACACTAACAGGACCGTATCCTTCCATGGCTACATAGTTTCCCTCGCTAGTGAGCCCCATGACACGTGAGCCGTTTGCAAGAAGTCCTTCCGCATATAACTTTTGTGTCCAATACAACAGAGCATTCCCCATAACATGAACCGTCATATCCATTTGTCGTTGGGTGACAGGCTTTTCACCAAATAAATTGGTGGTGGTACCGAACGCAATAGAATGGAGCAGGAGTTTAACCGGTTCTCCACTCGTAATCTCCTTTATTTGTGGAATATACTTATCCATGGTTTCTTCTGCCGCTGCATTTGTATTAAAATAATGACACCGACCACCAGTGATCTCGTTCACTTCAGTGATTGTTTCTACTGCTAATTTTTTTGCATCTCCACGATCAAAATGAAACGCAATAATTCCATAACCATCATTTGCAAGCCGCTTTGCTGTAGCTGCCCCATGGCCAGTTGAACCTCCTAATATTAATACCCATTCAGACATTTTGTTCTCCAAATTTCAGCATGCAATTTACCGGATTATTTTGAAAGTTGAACATGAAATGTCGGTTCATAAATTCAAAAATTTGTCGTACTCTCACCCCCTTAAAATCATAGGATAATAAAACATATCATGATAGTAAAAAGCAGTTATACAAAAGAAGAATTAATCCAAAGCGGTGAAGGGATGCTGGGTGGAATGGAAAATGGAAAATTACCCTTAGCTCCCATGCTTATGATGGACCGTATCACAGAGATCAATGATGATGGTGGCCAATATGCAAAAGGACAGATTATAGCAGAACTGGACATCACTGACGAACTTTGGTTTTTTCATTGCCATTTTAAAGGTGATCCAGTTATGCCCGGATGTTTAGGGCTTGATGGCATGTGGCAATTGGTTGGATTCTTTTTATCCTGGATTGGCGGTCAGGGTCGTGGACGTGCTTTAGGCGTTGGTGATATGAAATTTAAAGGACAAGTCCGCCCCTACCATGATACTATTACATATAAAATTGATATTAAAAAAATTCTGAATCGGCGTGGGAAATATCTGATTTGGGCCGATGGCACATTGAGTACAAGCGAAGATCGAACTATTTATTTCGCAAAAAACCTACAAGTTGGGTTGTTTGACAATCTCACTTACGATTTTGGTGGCGATCCTGCTTTGGATTCATTTTAAATCATTATATTTTTTATTTAAAATATGGCCCTCCAATGTGGAATTGTGGGACTACCCAATGTGGGGAAGTCTACCCTATTTAATGCCCTGACAGAATCCAGCGTTCCAGCTGAAAATTATCCTTTTTGCACCATTGAACCCCATATCGGGATTGTGGAACTGCCCGACATCAGGTTGAATGAACTTGGGAAAATCTATAATCCAAAAAAAATAATCCATGCAACCGTTGAATTCACAGATATTGCCGGAATCGTACGAGGTGCCAGTAAAGGTGAGGGGTTAGGAAATAAATTTCTCGGACAGATCCGACAGACTGCCGCCATTATTCATGTGGTGCGATGCTTTGAAAATGATAATATCACTCATGTTGATGGCAGTGTGGACCCAACCCGAGATGCTGAAACAATTGAAACAGAATTATTGCTGGCTGATCTGGAAACATTGGATAAACGCAAACACAAAACAGAAAAAATGGCTCGCTCCGGAGAAAAAATTGCCAAAAAAGAATTGGGGCTGATCAATCGGCTACTCAAACATTGTAATGAAGGGCACCGGGCTAGAACCTTGCCAGTAGATGACGTCGATGAAAAAAAGATCCTACGTTCTCTTCATCTACTCAGTAGCAAACCAATCTTGTATATAGCCAATGTGGATGAAGATGAGATTATGCAAGAAGAGCGGAATAAACATGTTCAGGCTCTTTTTGATTTTGCTGAAAAAGAAGGGAATTCTGCTGTCCGAATCTGTGCATCCATCGAACAAGAGATCGCAGTTTTACCTGATGATGAAAAAGGTTTATTTCTCACAGAGTATAATCTTCCAGAACCGGGACTCCATAAAGTAATCCATGCTGGGTTTAGGCTATTAGGACTCCAAACTTATTTTACGTGTGGTGAACAAGAAGTCCGAGCCTGGACTATTCCTGTGGGTGCGTCAGCTCCAAAAGCAGCAGGTGAAATACATACGGATTTTGAACGTGGTTTCATTAAGGCAGAAATATTCCAATATGATGAAATTATAAAGTACGGTTCAGAAAAAATACTTTCAGATTTGGGATTGATCCGGCAGGAAGGCAAGCAATATATTGTGAAAGATGGGGATTGTATTTTCTTTAAATTTAATGTCTAATGGCAAATTAATACAAAAAAAAGGGCAGTTTTCACTGCCCTTTCTAATTTTTAAGATAGATACGTTTTATTCGTCATCATCCTCTTCATCCCAGTCTTCATCCTCTTCGTCCTCTTCGTCCTCTTCGTCATCATCATAGTAATAATCAGGTGGATAAACAAAATATGGATTGTTTGCCATATTGTATGGGTCATAAGGATTCGGTTCTTCTTCCTTTTTTTCCTCTACTGCAACTTCAGGGGTCGCTTCCTGTTTTACCACAATCACCCGAGGGTCATCTGATGCTTCTGTGGACTCCTGTGATTGTTTAATTGCATCCATGACTAAGTCCCGGTCAGAATCTGAAAGCCCACTACTGCCTGCTGGCGCTATTGTAGATGATGCCTGATTTCGGAAATTGAGCCCGGTTAACACAGCAAAAAATAGGATTACCAATGCAAAAATAGATCCTTCGGGTTGAAATTCAAATCCGCCAAACATATTTTGTGTGACACCAAACCCGAAGAATATCCCAATAGAAAGTAAGATACCAAATAGCAGAATCATGTTACCCATTTGTTGCGGCATGTTCGATTCCATCACTAGCATGTACAGGAACCAAACCATGATCCCGGCAACAGCAATAATGATGCTCACTAGAAATTCTCCCAAGAGGAGCGATGTAAAAAAGCCGACGACGCCGGCTGCCGGAATTATAAATCCTATCCCGGATTTCATGTCGTTAGCCATGATGAAACTCCATTAATACCTCGATTTACACTAAAAATTGCCGTTTGTTCTTCACAAATGCAAGATTTTTCCCAATTGAATAAGTTGCGGTTTTCTGTCATGTATTCCCCATTCTTGATTATGTAAATTTCACCCTTATTTATGCGAAATGAATCAATCAAAGTTGGTGTGATTGGTGTGGGTCATTTGGGTCAGCATCACACAAAACATTATGCATCCTTACAGGATGCGGAACTTGTGGGTGTCTTTGATACAGATACAGACCGGGCAATATCTATCGCCAGTCAAAATAGCACGAAACCATTTACAGAATTATCATCTTTATTAGATGTAGTTGAGGCAGTCTCTATTGTAACACCAACGAAATTTCACGTTGATGTGGCGGCGGCATGTATCCAAGCAGGAAAACATGTTTTTATCGAAAAACCTATTACCACAACATTGGAAGAGGCTGATCGTCTTCTCTTATTATCGAAAGAAAAAGGGACCATGATCCAAGTTGGGCATATAGAAAGATTAAATCCTGCCCTTCTGGCTCTTCGACCCTTTACTATTAATCCAAAATTCATTGAAATCCAAAGACTGGCACCTTACACCACTCGGGGAACAGATGTCCCTGTCGTATTGGATCTCATGATCCATGATATCGATATTTTATTATCCCTGGTGGATTCGCCGGTAAATACCATTCGTGCGACCGGACTATCTATCCTTACTGATTCTGTAGATATTGCCCACGCAAGGATTAGGTTTGGGAATGGAACGGTAGCCAGCATCATGTCCAGTCGCGTGGCAAAAGACAAAGTCCGAAAAGTAAAAGTTTTTCAACGAGATCTTTATGCCACTATCGACCTTTTATTAGGGTTGACAGAGATTTACAAAGTGGTTGGTGACCCAGATGATGACTCGCAAGCCCTCATGACTGCACCCTTTGAATATGATGGATCTGAGCGATTCATTGCCTACCATAAACCCCCGGTAATTTCCGGAGATGCACTTAGAATGGAATTGGATAATTTTATTAAATCAGTTCAAGGGAAAGAAACACCTATTGTTACTGGCAAGGCGGGCAGGGAAGCTTTAGAAGTGGCTATGGAAATACAACGCATTATCATCCAGGATATTCACTAATGGATTTGCGTCATTTTCTTTTTTCTTACAGAAGTTTTACTCCTGTGCCACTTGTATTATCGCTTCTTTATTTTGCTAATCCCGAGATTCCTTTTTTGTTTTACGGCTTGAGTTTAGCAGTAATCGGTGAATCCATTCGTATCAACGCCGTTCGGTATGCGGGTGGTGCTACTCGGACAACAAAAGTGGGGGCACCATCACTCTGCACCTCAGGGCCATATGCAAGAACACGTAATCCACTTTATCTAGGTAATATGATCATTTATTGCGGTGTAGCTTTGATCGCCGGAGGACAATTCATGTGGGAATTTCTTTTGGTTGTGTTTGTTTTTTTCACCTTTCAATATTCTATGATTATCTCTTTGGAAGAAGAAACTCTGATTGGTCTATTTGGAGATGATTATGAAACGTACCGAGGAAATGTTCCGAGATTATTCCCCAGAATTTACCCGTGGTTGGGCACCGATGATCGGTCTCCTACACCTTTAACCAAAACGCTACAAACTGAAATACGGACCCTACAAAATATTGCTCTTATTTTATTATTGATTGCTGCCCGAACCTATTTCGGAGCGATGATTTAATTTGGAAAATGGGCCGACTATGAATTCGGAGCCTTTAAAATTCTTTTTAATTGCAGGAGAACCTTCAGGTGATCTTCATGGCGGAAAATTGATTCACGCCATGAAAAAGATTTATCCAAATTCAACGTTTATGGGGCATGGCGGCAATGCAATGAAAGAAGCCGGTATGCAGATATTAGAACATACTGATAATTTGGCTATAATGGGATTTGTAGAAGTCATAAAACACCTTCCTCGTATGATGAAGATCATGGGGAAAACAATTGATACTATTAGCCGAACAAAACCAGACAGAATTATTTTAATCGATTATCCAGGTTTTAACCTTCGTTTGGCAAAACGGATTCAACATTTAAAAATTCCCATTACATATTTTATTTTACCACAAGTGTGGGCCTGGAAAGAGAAACGGGTTGAAACTATGAAAGCAGTTTTGGACCAAACTCTATCTATTTTCCCATTTGAACAAGATTGGTTTGAATCTCGCGGACTGCAGACTAACTATGTAGGGCATCCTTTTGCTGAACAGGAACATTTAGATGAATCTTCTAAAGATTTTTATCAACGTCATGATATTACTATTGAACATCCATTGCTGGTTTTACTCCCTGGGAGTCGCCAACAGGAAGTGGACCGTCATTGGCCTGTTTTTCTGAAAACTGTGAAAAAACTAAAAGAATCTAATTCATTAATTCAAGTTATGGTAGGCAAGGCACCCAATGTAAGTTTATCGCCCATACCGAATGATTTCAAAATTGAAGAGAATGCCCGTAAGGCCATGATAGCGGGAACTGTGGCTATAGTATCATCAGGTACGGCAACCTTGGAATGTGCTGTAGAAGACACGGCTATGGTTGTATGTTACAAGCTTTCTACCATTTCTTGGTGGATGGCAAATAATATGGCTTCGGTGAAATATGCATCCATGGTCAATCTTATTGCAGATGAAAATATTGTTCCAGAATTCTTACAACATAACATG
>Ga0206683_10000657_pt1 | contig 24698 bp, 23 predicted proteins | sample M280m12015metaG_FD_155483 | JGI IMG/M metagenome (GOLD analysis project Ga0206683, IMG submission 155483) | Ammonia-oxidizing marine archaeal communities from Monterey Bay, California, United States - M2 80m 12015 | ecosystem: Environmental > Aquatic > Marine > Intertidal zone | place: USA...
TTATTCAATTCATTCAGTATCGGCTCAGATTCAGTCCAGATATTTAAACTTGGATCATATTCTCTTGCTACACCTTCAACTACAACCATTGTTTTTTGGAGAAGAAGTAATTGGGGTTGTGTTTTCATATTAAATTTATTTGTGATTTCAAAAAGCTGTGTAAGTAAATTTCCAATGGATATGTCTTTAGCATCCCTTCCTTGGATAGGCTCTCCAATAGATCTTAATGCTTGAGAGAATTTTTTCTTATCTTCGGTTTCTGGGACATATCCAGCTTTGAAATGTACTTCGGCAATTCTTTCATAATCTCTATTAATAAAACCAAGCAATATATTATTTAGATATATCTTACTCTCAAAATTAAGATGTCCAACAATACCAAAATCAACTGCTATAATTTTTTCACCCTTTTCAACGAAAAGATTTCCCTGATGCATATCAGCATGGAATAAACCATCTCTAATAGATGTAGTTAAAAATATTTTTAAAATATTCTTTCCTATTTGTTTTATATTAAATCCTTTTTCATTTAGTTTATTTATATCTTTTGATGGTATTGCACCAACCCAATCGGATACTAAAATATTCTTTCTTGTTAGATCCCAATAAATATCTGGAACATCAAAATAATTATCATTAATTATATTTTCCCTTATTTCTGATTGAGCAGCAGCTTCTAATCTTAAATCAATTTCCGTACCTAAACTTTCGGCCAAAGTTTTAACTACATCGACTAGCCTGAGCCTTTTTGCTTCTTTAGAGATTTTTTCAAATAGATTTGCAGCTACAAAAAAATTTCTTAAATCTTTTTTTATTTCTTTTTCTATATTTGGTCGTAAAATTTTAATTGCAACATCATATTTCTTATCATTAACTTGTATTTTTCCTTTGTGAACTTGAGCAATCGAAGCTGCAGCTTCAGAAGGCATTAAATCTATAAAAATATTTTTATAATCTTCTTTAAATTCATTTTGAAGTATTTCTTTTGCTTTTGATATTGCGAATGGCTCAACTTTATCTTGAAGATTTTTCAGTTTATCAGATAAATCTTTACCAATAATATCTGGCCTAGTTGATAAAAATTGTCCAAGCTTAATCCAGGTTGGGCCAAGAATCTTTAAAGTTTTTGTTAAATCAGTTTTTTTGTTGTGTTTTACAAACAGTATTAATTTTAGGATTTTAAAGAATAAAGGTAATTTGTTTTGACTGTTTTTAGGGATGAGACTCTCTTCAGCAATTATTGCTCTAAGAGCAGGAATTAGGTTTATTATCCTATAAAATTTTATCATAAGATTTTCCTGCTTTTATAAATGCATACTATGTTACCGCTAAGTTGTCTTATTGATGTTCTTTTAAAATTGACCTCTTCTAATATATTTATAAATTCGCTTGGTTTAGGAAATGTTCTTATACTTTCAATGAGATATTTATAAGAGTCTTCAGATTTAGTTATTAATTTCCCTAATTTGGGTATCACAAAAAAAGACCAAGCATCATATAGGTTTCTTAATGTATAATTTTCAGGCATTGAAAATTCCATACACAAGAAAACCCCCTCTGGCTTTAAAACCCTATAGCACTCTTCTAAACATTTTTTTCTATCAGTCATATTTCTGATTCCAAAGGATAATGTTATCACATCAACAGAACTATCATTTAATGGAATGTTTTCGCCATCACCACATATAAGATTAATTTGGTTAGATTTTAACAATTTATCTTTTGTGTTAGATTCTTTTAGCATCATAAAATTTTTATCAACAATTTTGATTGTTGCATTTGAATGATTTTTTATTATTCTTTTAGCTATATCACCTGTTCCGCCTGCTAAGTCTAATATTTTAGTTTCTTTGTTATTATCAATTTTAATTAAATTAACAAATTCCTTTTTCCATCTCCTATGTAAACCAAATGACATGAAATCATTCATAAGATCATAGTCATTTGCAACATTATTAAATACTTCTTGAACTTTAGAATAATGCTCCTCCATTTCTACTTGTTCATATCCAAAATCATTTTTTTTCATTAATATAAATCCTCATTTCGCGAACATAGCTTGTTGTATTGATTAGTTCTAGATAGAAAGAGTAAAATAATGCCTGAATTACCAGAAGTAGAAACAACGAAAGAAGGTTTAAAAAAAGACCTAGTGGGTCAAAAAATTCTTAAAGTTGAACTATCTAATAAAAAATTACGCTTTCCTTACGATAAAAACTTTGAAAAGAAAATAATTGATAAATATATTTTATCAATAACTCGAAGGGCAAAATACATTATTTTTAAACTCTCTAATGAGATGAAAATCATTTCTCATTTAGGTATGTCCGGAAGTTATAGAGTAATTGACAAGAAATTATTCAATAATAGACAAAAAATTAAACATGATCATTTTATTCTGAAAACTGATAAATTTGTTGTTATTTATAATGATCCAAGAAGATTTGGTTATATATTATTACATAGTGATACTAATTTTGAGCATGAGCGTCTAAGTCATCTTGGGTATGAACCTTTATCAAAAAATTGTAATGCAGAAAATTTATCTTCCTTGTTGTACAAAAAAGATAGGAACATAAAAAATGTTCTTATGGATCAAAAAATTATTGCTGGGTTAGGAAATATATATGTTTGTGAAGCATTATATAAATCAGGAATTTCTCCTTTATTGGAAGCAAGAAGATTAGTTAATAAAAATAGAACACCAAAAAAAGAACTTATCTTTTTAGTTAAAAATATTAAAAAAATTATTGAGTCATCAATTATCCTAGGCGGTTCTTCATTGAAAGATTATGTTAATACTGAAGGTAAGATGGGTTACTTTCAAAATAAGTTTAATGTATATGGACGGGAAGGTAATGAATGTATTTCAAAGGGTTGTTCATCGAGTATTAAAAGAATTATTCAGTCTAATAGATCGACCTTTTTTTGCCCATCATGTCAAAAAAAATAAATTTAATAATAAATTTATTGCTATACTATTTTAGACATTAGTTTAATTGATAATAGAAATTTATCTGGGAGGAATCTTATGACCGAAAAAAATATATTAACAGAGATCAAAGACAGCATAATTATTGCTACACTTAACAGACCAGAAGCTCTCAATGCCTTGAATGATGATTTGATGGATGAATTATCAGGTGTAGTTGATCAATATGAAGAAAATAATAATCTAAAATGTCTAATTCTTACTGGTTCAGAAAAGGCTTTTGCAGCTGGCGCTGATATAAAACAAATGCAACCAAAATCTTATATGGATGTTTATAAAGAAGATTTTATAACAAGAAATTGGGAAAGAATTTCAAGATGTAGAAAACCTACAATAGCAGCGGTTTCTGGTTATGCCCTAGGAGGAGGTTGTGAATTAGCTATGATGTGCGATTTTATTGTAGCTTCTGATAGTGCAAAATTTGGTCAACCAGAAATTAATCTTGGTGTAAGTCCAGGGGCTGGAGGAACACAAAGATTAACTAGGTTTATTGGCAAGTCAAAATCTATGGATATGTGTTTAACTGGCAGAATGATGGATGCCGCTGAAGCTGAGAGTATAGGTCTTGTAAGTAGAGTTTTGCCTAGTGATAATTTTATTGATGAAGTGTTTATTATAGCGAAAGAGGTGGCTAATAAATCACTGGTTGCGACAATGATGACAAAAGAAATGGTAAATAGAGCATATGAGACAACTCTAGCTGAAGGCGTTAGGTTTGAAAGAAGACTTTTCCACTCAATGTTTGCAACGAAGGATAAAGCTGAAGGAATGGCTGCTTTTATAGATAAAAGAAAGCCTGATTTTAAAGATGAGTAACTGAGTGCTTGACGCTTTATTGATAAGCAAATATAAAACCAACCATTATATATAGGATTTTTTATGGCTAATTTATCTTCTTCCAAAAAAATGGTAAGAAAAATAATTAAGAGAACAGAAAGAAATAAGTCTCTTAAAACAAATGTTAAGACTTCAATTAGAAAATTTCGTGAAGCCATTGATGCTGGTTCTGAAGATGAAGCTAAAAACACTCTAAACGATATACAGCCTAAACTTATGAAACTTGCTCAAAAAAGAATAATTCATAAGAAAAATGCATCTAGAACAATTTCTAGGCTAACAAAAAAGCTTAAAAATTTAAGTTAAATCTCCAACAATTAAGAAAATTAATTTTTTTTATTTTTTATACTGAATCATGTTGCATCATTCATGACTCAAGGATAGTGTTATTTCATAAGAATTTTTTTTTAATTTTTTTTGCATCATTAAAATGCTGTAATTCAATATCGAAGGGCAATGATTTTGGAAGATATTAACAATCATCATCAAAAAAAAATTAAAGGGATATGGGAAAGATCTTTATCTATTTTGAGAGCAGAAATTGGTGAGGCAACATTTAAAAGTTGGTTTAAGAATATTGAATTTGGTGAATTCAATAATAATCAATTACATTTATATGTTCCTACAAGATTTATGCGTGATTGGATTGAAAGTCATTATTCTGAAAGAATATTATCTCTTCTCATCAGGGAAACTAAGGAAATAAAATCCGTTGTTATTGAGGTAGTTGTTAGCAAAATTGAAGATAATAAGGATAATAACAATTTAAATAATTCTCCAAAAATTTCTAGTAAGATTTCTAGTAAAGAATTAATGGACCATAATTCATCAGTTGGAGCACCAGTTGATGAGAAATTATCTTTTGATAACTTTGTAGTAGGACCATCTAATGAGCTCGCTTATGCTGCAGCAAAAAGAATTACTGAATCAAGAAATGTTTCTTTCAATCCTTTGTTTTTATATGGAGGTGTAGGTCTTGGTAAAACTCATCTATTACATGCAATGGCTCTTGAGATTAATAAGAATTGGCCTGAAAGATCAGTCCTTTATTTATCCGCTGAAAAGTTTATGTATCAATTTATTAAGGCCTTGAGATTTAAAGATACTATGTCATTTAAACAACAGTTTAGATCTGTAGATGTTCTGATGATTGACGATATTCAATTTATAGCTGGAAAAGATTCTACACAAGAAGAGTTTTTCCATACTTTTAATACTCTTGTTGACCATAATCATCAGGTTATTATTTCTGCTGATAGGTCACCAGTTGATCTTGATGGAATAGAAGAGAGGATAAGATCTAGACTAGGTTGGGGTTTAGTTGCAGATATTCATCCTTCAGATTATGAACTAAGATTAGGAATCTTGCACTCTAAAGCAGAATCTCACCTTTCTGAAAACTCTGATTTAATTATTCCAAATAATCTTCTAGAATTTTTAGCGCAAAGAATAGATTCTAATATAAGGGTCTTAGAAGGAGCCTTAAATAGAGTTATTGCATATTCATCTTTTGCCAATAGGCCTCTTAGTATTGATATGGCTAAAGAGGTTCTTAAAGATTTAATTAGAGCTTCTCAAAGGAAAATAACAATTGATGATATTCAAAGAAAAGTTGCAGATTATTATAATCTTAGATTATCTGACTTGCTTTCTGCAAGGAGATCAAGAACCATTGCTCGCCCTCGACAAATTGCTATGTATTTATCAAAGATTTTAACTACACGCTCTTTACCTGAAATAGGTAGAAAATTTGGGGGTAGAGATCATACAACCGTTATCCACGCGGTTAAAAGAGTTGAAGATTTAAGGGTAAATGATGTTGCAATAGATGAAGAAGTTGAAGTTCTTCGAAGATCCTTAGAAAACTGATTCTTAAGTGATTTTTCTCCGTTTTCTGCTATAATTTATAAGTGATTCGTAAATTAAAATTAACTTATCTACGATTAAGAAAAGGAGCTTTAAATCTATGAAGATATCGATTGAAAGAGATATTCTTCTTAAGAGTCTAAATCATATTCAAAGTGTTGTTGAAAGAAGAAATACTATCCCTATTTTATCTAATGTTAAGGTTATCTCTAGTGATTCCGGCATTTCTCTCACAGCAACAGATTTAGATCTAGAAATTATAGAAAATCTTGAAAAAGCAAATACTTTAGAATCAGGAATCGTTACAATATCTGCACACACATTATATGATATTGTAAGAAAATTACCTGAAGGTTCTACGGTAGATATATCAACTAAGGAAAATGACAAATTGGAGCTTAGTTGTGGTCAATCTAATTTTGAGTTATCAACTTTGCCTGAGGAGGACTTTCCTGAGATGTCTTCTGGAGAAATGCCATGTAATTTTGTTATAGGTTGCGACGAAATGGCAAATATGATTGATAAATCTAAATTTGCTATTTCAACTGAAGAAACAAGATACTATTTAAATGGCATCTTTTTGCACGCTATTAACGGTGAGTTGCGAAGTGTTGCTACTGACGGACATAGACTAGCTTGTATCCAATCAAAATTACCCACCGGTGCAGACGATATACCAAGTGTAATAATACCGAGAAAGACTATAGGTGAAGTAAGGAAATTAATAGAAGATACCGACGGTAATATTAATTTGTCTGTATCAGATACTAAAATTAAATTTGAATTAACAGATATTGCTCTTACATCAAAATTAATTGATGGAACTTTTCCAGATTACGAAAGAGTTATACCAAAAACAAATACCAAAATTATGGAAGTTAAAACTAAGGATTTTGCCTCCTCAATTGATCGAGTGGCTACAATTTCATCCGACAAATCAAAAGCAGTTAAGTTTGCTATAGAACATGATTCTTTAATTTTAACAGTAACCAACCCTGACGCAGGTGTTGCAGTTGAAAAGTTAGAGGTTTCTTATGAATCTGATGATTTAGAAGTAGGTTTTAATGCAAGATATTTATTAGATATTTCAAGTCAAATTGAAGGTGATAAAATGATTTTTACTTTAGAAGATCCTGGAGCCCCTGCTCTAATAAAAGATTCAGCCCATGAAGATGCCACATATGTTTTAATGCCCATGAGAGTTTGATAGAGGTCTTTTAAAGGGTGCCACAAGAAATCAATACAATAAATTCAAAAAACAAATCATTTGATCATATCGAATCTTTAAAAATTATTAATTTTCGTTCACATGAAAATTTTAATCTCCAACTATCGGGTCTCCCACTTGCAATAATTGGTGAAAATGGAGTTGGAAAGACTAACATTTTAGAGGCAATTTCATTGTTATCACCAGGAAGGGGAATCAGGAATTCTAGTTTTTTGGAAATGGTTAAAGATAATAACTTAAAACCATGGGGAATAAGTTCTAATATTTGTTCTAATCAAAAAAGATATAAGGTTTCAACTGGAATTAAAGAAAGTTTCAAAGGAAGAGATATTAAAATAAATGAAAAGATAGTATCGGGATCTAGCCACTTACCAGAAGTTATTTTAATTTCTTGGTTAACACCTTCAATGGATCAAATTTTCAATCAAACACCTTCTTATAGAAGAAAGTTTATAGATCGACTATGCGCGGTTTATGAGAAGGAGCATACTAAGAATTTAAAAATTTACGAAAAGTTAATGAGAGAAAGAAATGTATCTTTTAAAAATGAAATCATTGATAAAAATTGGCTAGATGCTTTGGAATTACAAATGGCCAATATTTCAATATTAATAGCAGAAACAAGACTTAGATTTATTAGTAGTTTAAACAAAATATTAGAAAATAATCTTGATAAGGTTTGGCCAAAATCTAGTCTCGAAATTTCTGGTTTTGTTGAGAATTTGGTTTCTTCATGGAACAAAGATAAGGCAATAATGGTTCTTTGCGAAACATTAAATACAAATAGAGAAAAAGATTTTTTCTCAAAAAGAACAACAGAAGGCGTTCACAAAAGTGATCTGATGGTTAAAGAGAAAAATAAAAGAATGGAAGCAAAAAAATGTTCTACTGGAGAACAAAAAGCAATGTTAATGGGAATAATTTTAGCACACTTAGAGTTGGTATCAATCCATACCTCAAGATACCCTATTCTTTTGTTAGATGAGGTATTAGCACATCTTGATGAGAAAAGAAGGAATTCATTTTTCAAGCAGATTTTAAATATTGGTTCTCAAATTATTATGACAGGAACAGATATTTCAGTATTTAATTCTTTAGGTGAAAATTTAGATATTTTTCATCTTAACCAAAATAATCTAAGGACAATATAATTTAACAGGATAAAAAATAGGTAAAAAAGTGGCAAAAAAACAAGCGAAAAAAAAGACTAAGGAGAATGAAGATTATGGAGCTGAATCAATAAAGGTTCTAAAGGGTCTTGAGGCTGTTAAGAAGCGGCCAGGTATGTATATTGGCGATACAGATGATGGATCTGGATTACATCACATGGTTTATGAGGTTGTAGATAATTCTGTTGACGAGGCTTTAGCAGGACATTGTAATAAAATATCAGTTATTTTAAATGCGGATGAATCTGTAACCGTTAAAGACGATGGTCGTGGAATACCTACAGAAATTCATAAAGATGAAGGAGTGTCTGCAGCAGAAGTCATAATGACACAATTGCACGCAGGCGGAAAATTTGATCAGAATTCTTATAAGGTTTCAGGTGGGCTTCATGGAGTTGGCGTATCTGTCGTAAATGCTTTATCTGAAAAATTAGATCTTACAATTAAAAGGGACGGTAAAGTCCATGTTATGTCTTTTGCAAATGGTGATACTGTTAAGCCCCTTAAAGCTACTAAAGATTGTAAAGAAGAAACTGGTACAGAAATTACTTTTTTTCCTTCTAAAACAATTTTTACTATGACAGATTTTAATAGGAGAACTCTCGAAACAAAATTGAAAGAGTTAGCTTTTCTTAATCCTGGAATTACTATTCACTTAGAAGACAACAGAAAGGATGAGCCCTGGGTAAAGGTAATGTCATATGAAGGTGGTTTAGTAGAATTTGTTAAACATATAGATCAGACAAGAAAATCATTAATGGAAGATCCAATTAATTTTACAGGAACAAAAGATGATATAGAGGTTAGTATAGCAATGTGGTGGAATGATAGTTATTATGAGACAGTAAATTGTTTTACTAATAATATACCGCAAAAGGATGGGGGAACACATTTAGCTGGCTTAAGGTCTGCGCTTACTAGAGTTGTAAATTCTTATGCTCAAGAGTCTGGTTTGGCTAAAAAAGAGAATGTGCAATTAGTTGGCGAAGATATAAGAGAAGGTTTAACTTGTGTATTATCTATAAAAGTAGCAGATCCAAAATTTTCAAGCCAAACAAAAGATAAATTAGTATCTTCTGAAGTACGTCCAGTTGTTGAAAGTTTGATCAATGATCTTTTATCAAACTGGTTTGAAGAACATCCAAATGAAGCAAAAATTATAGTTGGTAAGGTTGTTGAGGCCGCATCAGCTAGAGAAGCTGCAAGAAAAGCAAGAGATCTTACTAGAAGAAAAGGAGCATTAGATATTTCTTCTTTGCCCGGAAAATTAGCAGATTGTCAGGAAAAAGATCCTGAAAAATGTGAAATCTTTATTGTTGAGGGTGAGTCTGCTGGCGGTTCAGCTAAACAAGGAAGAGATAGATCAACACAAGCAATTCTTCCATTAAAAGGAAAAATAATCAATTGTGAGAAGGCCAGACTTTCTAAGGTTTTATCATCGAATGAGATTGTTACATTAATAACTGCACTAGGCGGAGGTATAGGAAACTCAATTACTGAAGAAGATAATGAACAGGATGAAAGTTTTAAAACAGAAAAATTACGCTATAAGAAAGTAATAATCATGACTGATGCTGATGTTGATGGCGCACATATTAAGACTTTGCTTCTAACATTTTTTTATAGGCAAATGAGATCTTTAATTACTGATGGATGTTTGTATGTTGCTCAGCCACCTCTTTATAAGGCAAAAAAAGGTAATTCAGAGACTTATTTAAAAGATGATGATGACTTAGAAAATTATTTAATCGATTCAGGGACAACCGATTCATCGCTTATATTAAATAATGGAGAAGTAATAGGCTCTAATGATCTTTTAGATTTAGTGAAAAAAAGTAGGCATTTCAAAAACCTTATTTCAGCCTTGCCTAAAAAGTATAATCAAGGTCTAGTTGAAACAGTTAGTATTAGTGGAGCATTTGAACAACCAATCAAAGTAACTAAAGAAATACTAAAAGAAATATCAAACAGGTTCACAAAAAGATTTGAAGATCTAAATGCAAATTGGGATTCTCAATATGATGAAGAAAACGGCCTACTGATTACAAGAAAAGTCAGGGGTGTAAGTGAAAATTTATCTATTGGTAAAGGATTGTTTTCGTCCGCTGATTCAAGAAGGCTAGTTAGTGTTGCTAATGAAATAAAACAATTTTTTCCTTTTATAGATCATGATTCCTCAAATATCTTTGAAAGAGAAGGAAGAAGTTATGTTGTAAATGGGCCTATGGATTTAGTTGAGTCAATATTTAATGAAGGTAGGAAAGGTCTTCAAATACAAAGATACAAAGGTCTAGGAGAAATGAATGCAGAACAATTATGGGATACAACTCTTGATCCTGATTCAAGAAGACTTTTACGAGTTAAGATTAATAGAGAAGAAGATAATAGCCAAATCTTTGCTGATTTAATGGGTGATGAGGTTATTAAAAGAAGGGAATTCATTCAAGATAGTATTGAATCAGGGGATCTTGTAGCAAATTTAGATATTTGATTTTTATTTCTGGCCTATTGTATTAAGAGATTATATTAAGCAATCCTAATTTATTGATTATTTCTAATGTAGATGTATTAGGTTTAATAAAATCAATAAACTCTCCATTTTTGTTCGCTATAAAAATTATGTCTAGATGGTTTACTGTATAGTTATCTGGCATATCAGAATTTTCTTCTTTTTTAAAATATACCTTCCAATCAGATGTAATGTTTTCTATTTCATCTGGAGAGCCAGTTAAGCCGATAATATTTTCATGGAAGGCTGAAACATAATTAGAAAGAACCTCTTCATTATCTCTTTCAGGGTCGACTGTAATAAATAATGTCGTTAGTTTTTTTGCATCATCACCTAGTTTTTCTATAACATTTGCCATAGTCAATAATGTTGTTGGGCAAACATCTGGGCAATAAGTGAATCCAAAATATATTAGCATTGGCCTCTGATCTTCTTTTGTGTCGTAAATTTTACCATCATGAGTTTTAAGTCTGAAATGACCTCCAGGAATTCCATCTTGATTCTCTACCTGAGTCACTATTTGATCTTGATGGTAATTACGATTTGAAGAAATAAAAAAAGTTCCAAATCCATATAATAAAAGGGAAAACAATCCGGCAGTTACCATTATGAAAAAATATTTCTGAAACATGTCTATAGGTGTATAATAAGACCTAGTAAAAATCTATTAATTTTAATTTAGCTGAGCAAAGAATAACAAATATGAAAATTTATTTTAAATTAACTTTAATATTATACATATTAATTTTATATCCACTTGCTCATTTAGAGGCTCAACTTGATAATAATAACAAGAGCCCCTTTAAAGAGGGGTCACTTGTCATTGCGGTTAAAACAGGAAAAATGCATGATTTAGTATCTGCATTAAATTCAGGAGCACCCATTAATCAGAAGGATTTTGATGAAGTTCCAGCCTTGCTACTTTCAATTGAAAGATCCAGAATTGACATGACTCTATACCTTCTTGAAAAAGGAGCTAGAGTAAATATCAAGGATGAAGAAAATAGGACAGCTCTTTCACTTGCGGTATTAAGGGATGATCCAAATTTAATTAAGACATTAATTAGCTATGGCGCAAAACCAAATAAATTAGGACCGAATAGACAAACACCTCTTATTATTGCTGCACGAGAAGGTAAATTTAATTCTGTTAAAGCCTTATTAGAAGGCGGAGCTTATCCTGATGATACTGATTTAACGGGTAGAACTGCTTTAGATTGGGCAAAAGCTAAAAGATTTAAACGGATAGAAGATATATTAATTGCTAATGGAGCATATAATGGGTAGGGCTTATTAGTTAGCTGGAGAAAATATTTGGATTTTATATGGCAAAAAACTGCTACAGAATTAGCTAACTTAATTAGTAAGAAGGAATTGTCTAGTAAGGAAGTAGTTGAGGCTCATTTTAATAGAATAGCTGAGGTTAATCCTTATCTAAATGCTATCACAATAACGCTTGATGAATTAGCTTTAGAGGCAGCGGAAAAAGCAGATAATGCTTCTGATGAAGATCGTAAGCGTCCCTTTCATGGCGTACCTTTTACAGTAAAAGAAAATATTGATCTAACGGGAACTCCAACAACTTGGGGGTTACCTTTATTAGCTGAAGCTATGCCACCTAGTAATGCTCCGATAGTAGATAGAATGATTCAAGCAGGGGCTATTCCTATAGCTCGAACTAATTTGCCTGAATTGGGTTTACGACTTGATACTGATAATCCTTTAAGAGGAAGAACGATAAACCCATGGAATAAAAATTTAACACCTGGAGGATCAAGCGGAGGAGAAGCTTCGGCAATTGCTACAGGTATGAGTCCTTTTGGTTTAGGAAATGATGTAGGGGGTTCCCTTCGTAACCCGGCTTATTGTTGTGGTATTGCCTCTTTAAAACCTTCTGTTGGAAGAATTCCTTATGTTGTATCAATGGAGCCAAAGGATATAGGTATTGTTCGATCTTTTTTAAGTGATGGACCAATGGCTAGGTCAGTCAATGATCTTAAAATAGGACTATCTATCTTGTCAGGAAGACACATTTCTGATCCTGCTTCGGTTGATGTTCCATTAAATGGTCCTATCCCAAAGAAACCTAAAGCAGCAATTGTAAAAGACATATCCGGATTTGATATTGCTCAAGCTACTATAAAGGAATTAGAAAGAGTTAAGGAGATATTATCTGATAAAGGTTGGATAGTTGAAGAAGTCGAAGCCCCTGAGTTAGATCGCGTCTTTGAAGTTTGGGCTAGTATAATGAATGCTGGATTTATCCAAGCTACACCTAAGGAAGTATTTAAGAAGGAAACTTCAGATTATTTAAAGCGAGCAGAAGGAGAGCTTGTTGAAAATACTATACCTTTAGGTGAAGCTTTGATCGAAAGACAAAGATTAAGAAGATTATGGTCAAAATTTTTGAATGAATATTCAGTATGTATTGGCCCTACATGGACAAATCTTCCTTGGCCGATAGATACAGATCTAGATCCAGATATTGGTATAAATACTACAAAAAAGAGCTTCGCTTTTATTGTCCCAGGAAATTGCTTAGGGATCCCATCTATAGCCTTACCAACTGGTGTATCTGATGGATTGCCTACAGGAATACAAATTTATTCAGACCTATATAGAGAAGATCTTTGTTTCTTAGCGGCAGAAATTATAGAAAGTGAATTAAAAATTCCAACTCCAATAGACCCTATAATTTAATTGAAAGAAAAAATGAATTATTATTCTGCAGCGATGCTTTTATCTGATTTTTTAAAATTTATCTCTTTTAGGTACTCTATACCTTCATCAGCTATATCGTCACCGACCATCCTATCACCTTCATCTTTTAGCTCATCAAGGTTTACATAGGCAGAATAAAACTCTTTAGTTCTGTCAGTTATTATTCCAGCTTTAAGGAGAGTTTTAACTAGAACTCTAAAAATATTTGTAGATTCTGACATGGCTTCCCTTCGAGTTTCATCAGTGACTATTTCATGAACTTCATGCAGAATTTGTTCCCAATTAAGACCAAATTGTTCATAGATAATTTTCTTTTGCTCTGGATTAACAAGATTAAATAATAAGATTTGGAAACAATTTGCTGCCCAATCCTCAATAACATTTTGTTCTTCTTCATCAAGTTTGGGAATTGTTTTGTCAGCCCAAATTTTACCGAATTTATGATGGAAGGCCTCATCAGTCATTACCAATTGCATTAATTTTTTTAAAACAGGATCATAAGTATGTTGGTACGAGGTTGCAAATGCTCCCATTGCAAGCCCCTCAATTAAAATTTGCATTCCAACAATTTTTTTATAAACTTCTGGGGCATTAACCAGTTCAGTTATTAGGTCTCCTAATGTTTGGCCAACAGGTAAGGGCTTACCCCATCTTGATTGAATATATTTAGAAAAACCAGTCACATGCCTTGCCTCTTCACGCGCTTGATTTGCTGCATATTCTTGGGCACCTTGATCCTTTAAAATATGGCAAAGACTTGCAGATAAATTTAGAGCACCCTGCTCGCCATGTAAAATGGAAGATAATTGCCATCTAGTGCTTTCATTAGCTAATTTTATTTTAGATTTTTCATCCAATTTCATTACAGAGGGACATTGAAGCTCTGGAGTAAATTGCTCGGGCATTAGAAGTTGGTTTTCTATGTCAAAATTTTTAGAAAAATCTATATATTTTGTATTTAAAGGATCCCAAAAATGTAAATGAGTATCAGATATAATTTTATCAAAATCACTTGATCTATTTCCATAACGATCGACTTCCATCATTGATGCAAAATCGTCTGGCGCGACTGCTTCATAGGCTTCATTTTTGGTTATTTGATTCTTTTTATTCAATTTATTTCCTAATAAGGCTATTTATATTTTATTTCTATTCCAAATTCTTAATAAATTCAAGCAACTACATTTAAATATAATTAACTAGACCTTCCATAATGCAACCTAGAAACAAAAGACCAAGTTGAACAAAAGAAGCAAAGAAATTAGACATTGCATTTTCCTTGTTTGGCTCAATGACTAAAATTATGCTTTTCCAAAGAAAATATGTGCCACCTAAAAATGTAGGTATTAAATAAATTATTCCCATATCAAATAACATTGGAACAAAAGAGATTAATACAAGTAAGATAGTTTGCGAAAGAATTACATACGATGAACTTTTTGTTCCAATTAAGCTAGGAAGCATTGGGATTTTTGCTTTTGAATAATCTTCTTTAATAGCTATTGCCAGACTCCAAAAATGTGGAGGTGTCCAAAGGAATAGAATCAAAGATAATATTATTGCAGAAATAGACAACATTGGATTAACTGCAGCTGATCCAGCAAGTACAGCAAAACTTCCAGCTAAACCACCAATTACAATATTATAGATACTAGATCTTTTAAGCAATACTGTATAAACATATGCATAAAAGAAGGCTCCCAAGAACATATATATAGCTGAGGTTATATTTAAGAAATAACTGGCGATTAATACAGAAGAAATCAATAGTGTAAAAAATAATAATAACCAGAGTTTATTAGTTTTGAAAAAACCTGTGGCAAATGGTCGCTGAGATGTTCTCGGCATTAATTTATCTAAATCTTTTTCATAAAATTGATTAAATGCACTAACACTTGCAGATGAGAAAAACATACAAATTATTAAAATAAGAAACTCTTTAATGGTAAAAGAATTGTTGTAAGGCATAATAAAAACGCCAGAAATCGCACATAATGTTATAGTTAGGCTTATTCTAACTTTAAAAATTTCAACTACTTTTTTAATAACTAAAACCATTTTCTCTTAATGAATTTCTTATTCTTTTAATGTAGAACAAATTAATATATCAATATCTAAGCTTCTTCAATGTCTTATCTTGACTTTAAAGTGACTATAAGTACTTTTGACCGTTATTGTTATATATTCTATTTTTCTTAAACAATTTTTAAGAAAAAATATTGTAAGAATTTAATTAAAAGGAGCCCTGTCCAATGATTCTTTTTGTAATGTTTCTGGTTGTTTTGGGGTCTATTTTATTCCATTTATTTTCACCTTGGTGGTGGACTCCTATAGCCTCAAATTGGGGAGGAATAGATTCTATTTTACAATTAACCTTTGCTATAACCGGTTTTGTTTTTGCCGCTGTTATAGGTTTTATGATTTATTGTCTTTATAAGTTCAAAAAAGTACCAGGAAGAAGAGGTGAATATGAGCCTGAAAACAAAAAAACTGAACTAACATTAACAGTGTTAACAACAATAGGTGTTATAGCTCTCTTAGCGCCAGGTCTTTTGGTTTGGGATGAATATGTTAGTCCTCCTGATAATGTAATGCCTGTTGAGGTTATGGCCCAACAATGGTTTTGGAGCTTTAGACTTCCTGGAGAAGATGGAATCTTAGGCACGAGTGATGCAAGAAACATCAATTCTGATAACCCTTTTGGCTTAAATCAAAATGACCCTAATGGACAAGATGATATTTTAATTGAAGGTGATGATTTACATCTTCTAATTGATCAGCCTGTAAAGGTTCTTCTAAGATCAATTGATGTATTACATAATTTTTATGTTCCTCAGTTTAGAGGTAAAATGGATATGGTTCCAGGGATGATAACATATTATTGGTTCACACCTGAGAAAGCGGGTGAATATCAAATATTGTGTGCAGAATTGTGTGGAGTAGGACATCATGCGATGCGCGGATATGTTTCTGTTGATAATGAAGACTCCTATGCTGAGTGGCTTTCAGAGCAAATGACATTTGAAGATTTAATGGAATCTGCTGATTCGGAAGTAAATAAATTTGCAAAAAATTAAGTAATTTTAAAAGAGGTAGTAAATGTCGGATGCTATAATTCCAGAAAGAGAAGTTGAAGAACAAGAATTGTACCACGCTAAGAGTTGGTGGACCGAGAAAGTTTTCTCTCAAGATGCAAAAATAATTGCTATACAATATTTTTGTACAGCCACTGCTATAGCATTAATTGGTTTGGTTCTTTCATGGTTTATGAGAATGCAAATCGCCTTTCCAGGCATATCAATTATCAGTGAAGGTCAATATTATCAAGCTATTACAATGCATGGGATGATTATGGTTGTGTACTTCTTAACAGCTCTTTTTCTGGGTGGCTTTGGAAATTATCTTATTCCATTAATGGTTGGTGCAAGAGATATGGTCTTTCCTTATTTAAATATGGTTAGCTATTGGACCTTTTTATTAGCTTGTATAATTTTAGTTGCTAGCTTTTTTACACCTGGCGGGCCAACTGGAGCAGGTTGGACATTATATCCTCCTCAAGCAATTTTAGGAGGAACTCCTGGTCAAGAAAGTGGTATAATATTAATGTTAGTTTCATTAGCAATATTCATAATTGGGTTCACAATGGGTGGATTAAATTACATTGTGACTGTTCTTCAAGCTAGAACAAGAGGAATGACATTGATGAGGATGCCTTTGTCAATATGGGGTATCTTTACAGCTACTGTTTTGGCTATGTTTGCGTTTCCAGCATTACTTGTAAGCGCAATTATGATGATTCTAGACAAAACTTTAATGACTAGTTTTTTTATGCCTGCCCTTGTAGAAATGGGTGAGCAATTAAGTTATGGAGGCGGTAGCCCAATTCTTTTCCAGCATCTATTTTGGTTTTTTGGTCATCCTGAAGTTTATATTGTAGCACTTCCTGCATTTGGAATTGTTTCTGATGTTTTATCTGTTCATGCTAGGAAAAATATTTTTGGTTATAGAATGATGGTGTGGGCGATTGTTGCAATCGGCGCACTTAGTTTTATAGTTTGGGCACATCACATGTATGTGAGCGGAATGCATCCTTATTTTGGGTTTTTCTTCGCAACTACCACTTTAATTATTGCCGTGCCAACTGCTATCAAGGTTTACAACTGGGTCCTGACTTTATGGAAAGGTAATATAACCCTCACTGTTCCAATGTTATTTTGTATCTCCTTTATCATTACTTTTTTGAATGGAGGTCTTACAGGTTTATTTCTTGGCAATGTTATTGTTGATGTTCCTTTATCAGATACATATTTTGTGGTTGCACATTTTCATATGGTGATGGGGATTGCTCCCGTTCAAGTTGTTTTTGCAGCTATTTATCATTGGTATCCTTTAATGACGGGTCGAATGTATAACGAGACATTAGGGAGACTCCATTTTTGGTTTACATTCCTAGGATCATACTTGATTTATTTCCCTATGCATTATTTAGGCCTTATAGGAGTCCCAAGAAGATATTATGAAATGGGACAAACAGAAGCTCTATACACTCAATCTGCAGCTGATCTAAATATATTTATAACATTGACAGCATTGATAACAGGTTTTGCTCAAATCTTTTTCTTTATAAACATATTTTGGAGTAAAAAATATGGAGCTTCAGCAGAGCGAAATCCTTGGAAAGCAAATTCTCTTGAATGGAGAACACCTGATCAACCTCCTGGACATGGAAATTTTGCAGCTGAGTTACCTGTTGTATATCGTTGGCCTTATGATTTTAATGTTCCTGGCGCTAAAGATGATTATATTCCACAAGATGTTCCAAATTCAGATGTTGAATTAGCTGATGGTTTTGAAGGCACAGAAATTAAAGCAGAGGAAACATGAGTATATTTGAAACACTAGCTCAAAAACCTTGGCTTCCCTCTCAAGAGAGAAAGGATAATGAGCATCTTGGCAAGTCTTTTTCTTTTGAATCTTCTCGAGTCGCTCTTATATGCTTTCTGTGCTCTATTACTGCTCTTTTTAGTTTATTTTTTGTGGCTTATATTGGACGGATGGCATATGGAGATTGGAGAATTCTTCCTGAACCAAATATGCTTTGGCTAAATACATTTATTTTATTCTTGAGTAGTGTTTTTTTTCAAAAAGCTAAGAATTTATCTAATGATTATAATTTTAATAGATCTAAATTTTATCTAATAATTGCAGGTCTTTTTGCTTTATTTTTTATAATCGGACAAATTTCAGTTTGGAATACATTAACTTCCTCTGGATATTTTGTAGATTCAAATCCTTCTTTTGCCTTCTTTTATATGTTAACAGGCTTACACATAATTCATTTGTTAGGAGGTCTTGTAGTGTGGACTTGGTCTGTCTTTCAAATATTTAAGGAAGATATTTCTTATAGCAAGCTTAAATCAACTATAAGTTCAACAGCAATTTACTGGCACTATCTTTTAGCTATTTGGATGGCATTATTTTGTCTTTTAATAGCAACATAATTATTAATTAGGAGAAAATATTTAATGAGTGAACCTTCAACAACAATAAAACCTTTACCTGAGGGTGTGGAAGGTCTTACCCATGATTGGGCATCAGATCAAAGAGCTTTCAAAGGAGTTCCTTGGGGAAAAGCTATGATGTGGATTTTTCTTTTAAGTGATACCTTTATATTTAGCTGCTTTTTGATTAGTTATATGACTGCTAGATGGTCAACTGTTGTTCCATGGCCAAATCCTAGTGAAGTTTTTGCCCTTACAGTTGGAGGGGTTAGTGTTCCTCTTTTACTAATTGCGATAATGACATTTATCTTAATTACAAGTAGTGGCACTATGGCCATGGCTGTTCGAAGTGGTTATCAGAAAAAAAGAAAACAAACTGCAATTTTACTTCTTGTTACAGCTGTACTAGGAGCATCATTTGTAGGTATGCAAGCTTTTGAGTGGACAAAACTTATTATGGAAGGTGTTAGGCCATGGGAAAATCCTTTCGGCGCTCATCAATTTGGTTCAGTTTTCTTTATGGTAACAGGTTTTCATGGATTCCATGTTTCAATAGGAGTTATATTTTTATTTATTAATGTAAGGAAGGTTTGGAGAGGTGATTATGATACTGGTCAAAGAGGTTTCTTTACATGGCAAAAAGGTCGATATGAAATAGTAGAAACATTAGGTCTTTATTGGCATTTTGTTGACTTAGTTTGGGTATTTATTTTTGCATTTTTCTATCTTTGGTGAGGTAAGTTATGGCGGCAGAAGGACAAGAACATCCTATTAGTGTTTATCTTCAGATTTGGATCCTATTATTCGTATTGAGTATAGGGTCGTATATGGTTGACTATTTGCAATTTCAGGGCTGGCTGAGGTGGAGTCTTATTTTAACATTTATGTTCTTAAAAGCTGGCTTCATAATGGCAATTTTTATGCATATGGTTTGGGAAAGAATGGCTTTAGTTGTTGCCTTGCTAACACCAATGATAGCTATATTAGTATTCATAGGCATTATGGGATATGAATCAAGTTATACTCAGACTTCAAGAGATGTATTTTTTGATGATGGTAAGCCAGATAAAGTATGGGCAGTACCGCATGGTGCACATCAACCAGATGGTCATGAAGAAAATCATAATGGTGAAGATCACTAATTAATTGTTATATAATTATGAATGGGCTCATAATCAAAATTATTTATTCTGAAGTTAGTTATGATCAAGATTAAATTTATTAATTTTATTTTATTTTACTTAATATTTGGATCTTTTATTTATTTACCTATAGAAGCTTTATCTAATGATACTCATAAGATTATTCCTAAATATATTTTAAAGATGGAGGAAATTGCATCTAAAGGTGATGCCGATGTTCAGTATAATCTTGGCTTAGTCTACTCTAATGGCGCTGATGTAGAAAAGGATTTACCTAAAGCTATATTTTGGTTTGAAAGATCTGCTGAGCAGGGAAATATTCTATCTCAGTATAAATTAGGTTATATTTATGAAAAAGGTCTAGGCGTAGAAAAGAATTTGGATAAAGCTTATGAATATTATTTAATTTCAGCACAAAATGGTAACGCAGATTCTCAATATAATTTGGGGATTTTTTATAGATTAGGCTTGTCGGTTAATCAGAATTTTCAAGAATCATTAAAGTGGTATAAATTAGCATCTAAGCAGGGGCATAGCGCTGCACAAAATAACCTTAGTTTACTTTACGAAGAAGGTATCGCAACTAAACAAGATATATTAGATGCTATAAAATTTTATAGATGTGGAAATTAGGAATGTAATAATGAAATCAGTAATTGCTTTAATTCTTGTTTTTCTTTTTGGCTTTATAACAACTTTAATGTTCTTTGGTGGTTGATATTTAAATAATTAAGGATTAAAAAACTTCTTTAAATATTAATTTTATTATAGAGATGTCAAAAAGATCTAAAAATAATTTAGTCACAATTTCTACCTTGAAAAAATTAAAAAAAAAAGGTGAAAAATTTGCCTGTCTAACTTCCTATGAGGCAACATTAACTGAAAAGATGAGTCAAGCAGGCGTTGATGTTATTTTGGTTGGCGATAGCTTGGGAATGGTTATACAGGGGCATGACAGTACTTTACCTGTAACAATGAATGATTTAATTTATCATCTTAAATGTGTTGTTAAAGGAAATACACGTTCCCATATAATGGCTGATATGCCTTTCATGAGTTATTCAACAGATCATTTAGCCTTAGAGAATGCCACGAGATTAATGCAAAATGGTGCCCATTCTGTGAAAATTGAGGGGGGATCTTGGATATGTAAATTAACATCTATATTGGCTGAACGAGGAATACCTGTATGTGCTCATATGGGGTTAACTCCTCAATCGATAAATAGAATTGGAGGCTACTTTGTCCAAGGAAGAGATATAAGCAAGAAGAAACATATGATTGAAGAAGCAAAATCATTAGAAAATGCTGGTGCTTCTATGATACTACTAGAATGTATTCCAAATGATCTTACAATTGAAATAATGGATAATATCTCAGTTCCAGTTATAGGTATTGGGGCTGGACAAAAGACAGACGGACAAATTATGGTAGTTCATGATCTTTTAGGAATTTCATGTTTGGAAAAAAGCCCTAAATTTGTGAAGAATTTTTTAAAAGAATCTTCAAGCATTGAAAGCGCAATTTCTAAATATGTCAAAAGTGTAAAAAATAAAACTTTCCCATCAAAATCTCACACTTTTTATTAATATGGAAATAATTAAATCAATATCTGAGGCTAAAGGAATTTTAGGCTCAAAAAAGAATTTAATATTAATTCCAACAATGGGAAATCTACATAAAGGTCATCTAAGTCTTATTGAGGAAGGAAAAGGTAAGGGTTCAATAGTAGTTTCTATCTTTGTAAATCCTCTCCAATTTGGCCCTAAAGAAGATTTCAAACAATATCCTAGAACAATTGAATCTGATTTAAATAAGTTAGAAGATATTAATTGTGAATTTGTTTTTATGCCTGGAAATGATTTTGTTGATGATATTAAAAAAACTATAGCCCCACCTTTAGCAAAAAGATTATGCGGAAAAAATAGGCCCGGACATTTTGATGGTGTTTTATCTATTATTAATAAAATTTTTGATACTATAAAACCACAAGTAAGTTTTTTTGGCCTAAAAGACTATCAACAGTATATTTTAATTAAAGATTTTGCCAAAAATTATTACCCAAATATGGAAATAATTGGATGCCCAATTATTAGGGAAGATGACGGTTTGGCTATGTCTTCAAGAAATAATCTTCTTTCGATTGAAGAAAGAAAATTAGCACCTTACTTATATAGAAGATTGAAATGGATACAGGATAATAAAGATAACTATCCAATAAGTGACTTAGTTAAAAGATCTTTAAATTTTTTGGAGTCTAAAAAATTTAATGTTGATTATTTAAATGTATATGATTTGGAAAGTCTTAATGACAAGAATAAATTTGATAAAGGAGCATTAATTGCTGTTGCAGCTAAATTAGGTTCGGTTAGGCTAATAGATAATATCATTTGTAGAAATTAATTTATGAATACTATCATTGCCATAATTGACCAAGTTAAGAGTCCTAGAAATATAATTAAGAATACAAATTTCATTTATTTTTTTTGGTGGAGCTAGGCGGGCTCGAACCGCCGACCTCTTGCATGCCATGCAAGCGCTCTCCCAGCTGAGCTATAGCCCCTATTACTCTTCTTCATTTTTTGATTTAACTGAACCTATTACTTCCTCAACTGATTCATCGTCGCTATCTTCAAGAAACTCATCATCATCATCATCAATATCATCATCAATATCTTCATCGATATCAAATTCTTCTAATTCATCAATACTTATATTATCAGTTTCTTCTTCATTAGAATCTGCAGTTATTTTATCATCATCTTCTTCATCAATAGAATTTTCTTCAGAACTATCTTCATCATTACTCGAATCTGATACTTCCTGTTTTTCGGTTGGAGGAGCTACCTCTGTTTTTTCACTTTCTTCCTCAATTTTAAGATGCTCTTTAATTAAGTTGGAGATATTAAATCCACAACTTGGGCATATAATTTCAGGCTTGCCTAAATCATAAAATTTAACTTCACATTCAGGACATAAAAGTTTCTTTCCAAGTTTATCTTTATCCAATTTTTACCCCTTTAAAATTAAACATGATTTGCCATGTACAAATCTTACTGTCAAAACTAAATATTTATTTATTAATAATAAATCAAATAAACAACAAAAATTAATATTATGTTATATAACTTATACAAATGAAATCTATAAGTAGTAAAAAATTAAAAGGCAATATTTTAATTCCTGGTGATAAGTCAATTTCACACAGAGTGGTTATTCTTTCTGCTTTATCAATAGGTAAGAGCAAAATAACAGGTTTACTTGAGAGTGATGATGTAATCAAAACAATTGAAGCAATGAAGAAATTTGGTGCGGAAATAAAATTTAAAAATAATGGTATTTGTCATATTAATGGTATTGGTCTAGGTGGTATTTCCGAACCAAAAAAACCCTTGGATTTTGGCAATTCAGGCACCTCTGCAAGACTTATAATGGGGCTTGTTTCTACACATCAAATTACTACAATTTTTACTGGCGATGATTCATTATCTAATAGGCCAATGAAAAGAGTTTTAAAGCCTCTGGAAAATTTTGGTTCAAATTTTTCATTAAGAGATAACAATTATTTACCAGCAATTGTAAAGGGATCTAAATTGCCTATTCCTTTTAATTTTGAACTTAAAGAGCCTTCGGCGCAAATAAAATCAGCAATTTTATTAGGCGCATTAAATACTCCTGGAATAACAAAGGTTATAGATAAATTTAATACGAGGGATCATACTGAAAGGTTATTAGAATTGTATGGTGCAGACATAAAAATAAATAAGAAAGGTTCTAAAAAAGAGATACTAGTAAACGGTATCAGTGATCTAAAATCAATTGATCTAGATATTCCTGGCGACCCCTCTTCAGCAATCTTTCCAATAATTGCAGCACTAATTTGTGCAGATTCAGATATTCTTGTTAAAAATATTTTGATTAATCCAACAAGAGATGGAGCATTTAAGGTTTTACAGGAAATGGGTGCAAAACTTGACTTCGTAAATCATAGAATTCTTTCTGGTGAGGATGTTTATGATATAAGAGTAAGGTCGAGTAAATTAAAAGCTACTATTATTCCTAAAAAATTAGCACCAACAATGATAGATGATTATCCAATTATTGCTGTTGCAGCTTCTAATGCAAAAGGAAAGACTATTATGAAAGGCCTTTCTGAATTAAGACATAAAGAGAGCAATAGATTTAAAGGTATTTTAGATTTATTAATTAGTAGTGGTGTTAAGGTAGAATTCAAAAAGGATGATATTATAATATTTGGCAACACAAATGTTAAATTGGGAGGATTTGCCTTTACAACAAATTTAGATCACAGAATGGCTATGTCGGCATTGATAATGGGAATGGTATCCAAAAAAGAGATTAAAATTGATAATTCAGATACAATTAATACCAGCTTTCCTAACTTCTATAATGTTATGTCTAAAATTGGTGCAAAAGTTATGAGAGATTAAATGACTGTAGTTGTAGCAATAGATGGGCCTGCGGGTTCTGGGAAAGGGACTATAGCTAAGAGGATTTCCTCTTCTTATAATTTTCCACATCTTGATAGTGGTATATTATATAGATCTGTTGCTTTTTTATGTCATATAAAAGGATTAAAAAATTTAGAAGAAAGTAAAGTATTAGAGTTAGCAAATTCTTTAAATTTAGATGATATTGATTTAAATAAAATTAGAACTAAAGAAATTGATGAAATCTCTTCTAAAATATCTTCATTAGTATCCGTTAGAGAA
>Ga0206683_10000658_pt1 | contig 24683 bp, 20 predicted proteins | sample M280m12015metaG_FD_155483 | JGI IMG/M metagenome (GOLD analysis project Ga0206683, IMG submission 155483) | Ammonia-oxidizing marine archaeal communities from Monterey Bay, California, United States - M2 80m 12015 | ecosystem: Environmental > Aquatic > Marine > Intertidal zone | place: USA...
CAGTGTCCATCTTGGCCAGCAAAGCCCCGTCTTCGAGTTCGGGTATTCCAACCCACTCGCGCCAGCCAATCATAGCAAGTTCATACATTGCACTCTCTCCCGCCGCGGGCGGCCAACAATGATATTTGAATCCGTTGTTTAACTGTGGAATATAACCCATGCGAGATTACCAAAGTTGAGCCAATATTCACTGCATTTCAGCGCCTCGGAGACCGCATTCAACTGCTATGACAGAATCGTTCAAGTATCGGCTCCTTAGGCCATACCTAATGGCACAAGACGGCATACCCGAGGCTCTGACCTTCGACGACGTCCTTCTGCTGCCTGCTGAATCGGCAGTTCTTCCAGCCGAGGTAGACACCGCAACACGCCTGACCAATTCGATTCCCCTGAACATCCCACTCATCTCAGCGGCGATGGACACCGTGACCGAGAGCGATATGGCAATCGCCATGGCTCAAGCCGGTGGAATCGGGGTTATCCATCGCAACATGAGCATAGATTCCCAAGCCGCAGAGGTCTATCGAGTCAAGCGCTTTGAGTCTGGCCTAGTCCTTGATCCCGTGACCATCTCACCCAGCAGCACCATCGGAGAACTGAGGGCGATTAAGTCGCAACACGGTTTCTCCGGATTCCCTGTCGTAGATGACTCAGGAACACTGGTTGGTATCATCACAAACCGCGACATCAGGTTCGTCTCCGACGACTCCGTAAAGGTCTCGACCATGATGACCACCGATGTCGTCACAGTGCCCGAACATGTCGACCCGGAGGTCGCTAAGAAGCTCCTTCACCAGCACCGTATCGAGAAACTCATCGTGGTCGATGATGATGGTGGCTGTGCTGGCATGATGACGGTGCGTGATATCCAGCAAAGTCGGGACAACCCGAAGTCGTGTAAGGATTCGCAGGGCCGTCTGAGAGTGGCAGCAGCTACTGGAACCGGAGACAAAGGGGTCGAGCGCGCACTAGCACTGTACGAGGCAGGGGCTGACGCTGTGGTAGTGGATACCGCCCACGGCCACTCTCACGGAGTCATTGACACTGTCAAAGAGATTCGTAATCAAGCCGCAGACAGTGCACAAATCATCGCCGGTAACATCGCCACAGGGGCAGCAGCAGAGATGCTAATCGATGCTGGAACGGACGCAGTGAAGGTCGGAATCGGCCCGGGATCCATATGTACGACTAGGATAGTCTCTGGAGTAGGGGTTCCGCAGCTCACTGCTGTACTGGGAGTGGTCGAGACATGCATCGGTAACGATATCCCGGTGGTCGCTGATGGCGGCATCAAGTATAGTGGAGACATTGCCAAGGCGATAGCCGCAGGAGCCGATTCGGTGATGGCTGGTTCAGTGCTAGCAGGGACCGATGAATCTCCAGGTGAGACCATTTTGTACCAAGGCAGGTCATACAAGGTGTACCGCGGCATGGGCTCTGTGTCGGCGATGAGTCAGGGCGCTCACGAGAGATACTTTCAGTCAGAGCAGGGCGATACTAGGAAGTATGTTCCAGAGGGTATTGAGGGCCGAGTACCCGCAAGGGGCCCTGTGGACAATGTACTCTACCAGATGATAGGTGGCCTACGCTCCTCGATGGGCTACACCGGCAATGGCAGTATAGTCGAGATGAAGGCCAACTGCAACTTCGTACGAATCACCAACGCAGGACTCTCCGAGAGCCACGTCCACGACGTCGAGATTACCCGCGAGGCACCCAACTACCGTAGGTAATCCGATGGAGAGCATAGTCCTCGGAGGAGGTTGTTTCTGGTGTGTCGAGGGCGCTCTCAAGGGACTCCTAGGGGTGAGCGAGATAGTTTCAGGGTATTCAGGGGGGCATATCGATAATCCAACTTATGAGCAGGTCTGTGGCAAGCGCACCGGCCACGCTGAGGTAGTTCGAGTGACCTTCAATCCCGAAATCATCGGGCGAACCACTCTGCTCGAGGTATTCTTTACCTGCCATGACCCTACTCAATTGAATGGGCAGGGCAACGACGTCGGTCCGCAGTACCGCAGTGTTGTATTCTATGCCGACGAGGGACAGAAGGAAGACACTGAGGCTGTAATCGAGAGACTGGCCGATCACTTCTCCAGTCCGATAGTGACTGAAGTTAAACTGTTGACAAATTTCTTCATGGCCGAGAACTATCACCAGGATTACTTTGCCAATAATCCCGGAAATCCCTATTGTAGAATCGTGGTGGCTCCGAAAATCGCTAAGACCAGAACCAAACACGCGTCACTGTATGAGTGAGTCTGAACTCTCCCCAGAGCCGTGGCCCGTCCACCTTCTTGGACTTGTGAATCCGATGATTGTCATCACAGGTAATCTGCTTGGTGGAGCGTACACGGCGATGGGAGTGGTGTTTGTTTGGGGCATTGGGCCAATCCTAGACATCGTCATGGGTGAGTCGAAGCAGGCCCGGCCCCCGAGGGAGTCAGGTCTCCCCTTCGAGACTCTTCTCTGGGTACACGGCATCGTCCACTTCGTGGTGCTAGCCTCCTTCTTCAGGTTCGCCTACCTAGAAGCATCGATTTCACTCTGGTTAGTCGTTGCTGCCCTGTCAACTGGCTTGTCTGCAGCAACTTCTGCAATAGTCACGGCACATGAGCTCGGGCATAAGAAGCCAAAGAGTCCGGGTTGGAGACTAGCAAGACTTCTGCTGTTCAGTATCCACTACACCCACTTCACCACTGAGCATAATCACAACCATCACAAATGGGTCGCTACGGATCGCGACCCAGCAAGCGCTCACGAGGAAGAGGGACTGTGGTCGTTCTGGCTCAGGACCATTCCAGGCCAGTACCTATCTTCAGTTAGGGTTCACAACGGCAAGGGACGGACCGGAATGAGTAACCCGTCATACAGGGGGCTTATCTTACAGGTTGCCGCATTCGGAGTTATTCTCATACTGCCTCAAGGCCAAACTATGGCCGTAGGTTGGCTAATTCTGTCAACCATCGCAATACTCACTCTCGAGTATGTGAACTACATTCGTCACTGGGGCCTCAGGAGAGGAGAGGATGAGCGTCAGACTGAGATGCAGTCATGGAACACGGAGGCTCGCTGGTCACGATGGTCACTAATCGAACTGACCCGTCACTCAGATCACCACATGCGCGCCAGCGTAGCATTCTGGCAGCTACGCCCCCACCCGGGTGCTCCAGAGCTTCCTGCTGGTTACTACGCATGTTGGTGGCCCTGTCTGATACCACCGATATGGAAGCGCTGGGCAGGTAAGCGCATACCTCGGAACACACTCTGAGCATTGCTCTGCGAGAGTAATATTCAACAGTGCTGCGAGACCGAGCGTGGGCATGGTTCCTAAGAATGCCCAAGGGAACAACGCTCCTTCGGACAAAGCTTGGACGATCCACGCTGCGATCATCGGTGTCAACATGGGTAACATGCTGTTCCGAGGTTTGGAGTTGAATCCAGAGAATCCTGACATGGGGACCGTAATCGGCCTCGCCATATTGGCTGCCGCACTTCCCTTCCAAGCCGTCTTCTTCCTCATCAACTCCTACATTCAAGAATTCGAGGACACCAATGACATAGAGTTCGTCATACTGTTGAGACTGTCTATCATCTGCCAGATGGTATCCTATCTGTCTCTATTGGGAATAGCGTGGCTGTTCTACAACACCCATCAGTACATCGGCATCGCCTTTGCCTCAGGAGCGATAATCGCCATTGTACTGGTCAGGTCAGCTACGAACCAGGCTTCCACCCTACGCGAGTCGGCGATGTAAGGCCGTAGTGAGGTTGATGGAGGTCAGACTCCACTCAGTACCAATGTCAGAGGCCATCGCCTTCCCTAGTCTCCCTCCCGCATCTCCTTGGGACGCTTACCTACTGATGCTGTTGATTCCTTTCATCATGAGGATGGTTTTCGTGATGCCGCCTTTGATTGATCTGGTGAATACCTACGCCCCACCTGGCGAGAGGACTAAGCACATCAAGTGGTTTTTTTTGAGACTGAAGAAGCTCCCAATCGAAGGCTTCTGGTTGATAGTTGCCAATGAAGTCCTGGCTTTCCTACTCCCTGCAATTGTAGCAATCACTGCCCGCATTTGGTTTGGTCCAATCGGTTGGCCCAGTTGGGAACAAACCCCTCAGATAGGAGTGGCTTTACTCCTCATAGCGGGCGCAGCTTGGCTTATTGCTGACTTTGGAAAGGTCACCCGCTCGCGTCGTGATATTCAGTTGTTGACCAAGTACAACCTCACCACAGCAAAGATGGCGGTGCAAGCGGCCGTAGTGGGACGCGAGATTCTCAAGGGAGTCGGAGAAATCGAGGTACCACGACCATGGAGAACGGTGATAGACGTGGAGCATACAGTAGACGGAGAACACACCCCAGCGCCTAAGCGTGGACCGCTTTCAGATATTGTAGCGGGTCTGTTGGACATGGGTGCTGACGCTGTCGAGAGCGCTCTGGAACAAGTCAGAGGACCCGCTGGGGGCATGATGAACAAGTTGGATGAGGACATTCAGTCAAGAATCACTGCTCGCGCCAAGGCATCTACCCGATCATTACTTCGTGACACCATTTTCTCGATAGCGCCACTGGCCGTACTAGCCGGTCTACAGAGTCTGGTCTAACAGTCTCTTTTCTTGCGGTGAGGCTAGTATTATCCAAGCCAGCCCGAGGACGATCTGAACCACCCCGGTCAGGGCAATCAATTCTCTAAGCTCGAGAAGTCCATTCTCCATTATGAGTCCCCCGACTACTGCCGAAATCCCCATCGTCAAGGTGATTCCGAAGTGGTCTGTTCCAGCCACTCTGCCGCGCCATTCATCGGCAGACCTCTCCTGTAAGAAAGTGGTTGAAAGTACCCAGTTAAGGCCACTCGCAGCATGTGAGAAGAACACCAGAATCAGAACTATCTCACTCCACTCGACAGCCGAGACGACGATGTAGAATAGCCCGCAGACCCCCACAGCGAGTCCCAGAAGATACGGCCTCAGACGTGGGTTCTCCATCAGTGGTCTTCCTGCGATGGGGCCGAAGCCACTACCGAATCCTCTAGCCATAAACAGGATACCGATACCCGCCGCAACCTCGCCGAAGCCGGCTTCCATTCCTATCAAAATCAGCAGAAATACCTGAGCCCCACCTCCAGAGGCCCACAGGCCCTTGGCGAACACCACTCTACGCAGCGGTGGGCTGGATAGAATGTATCTCCATCCAGCAGCAATCTCTTCGACGACCACTCGAGGGGTGACACTCTTCCTATCTGTGGTATCCGGGCCACCGGGTGGCAGTGTCATGATTACCAGAGCCGCTGCAACGAAGGTCACGGTGTCTATCCATAGCGCCGTTTGAACACCGTAGAGGGAGATAGTCAGTCCACCTATCGCAGAACCCAGCCCCAGTGCCACCGACCATCCTCCAGAGGCCAAGGCATTGGCAGTCAACAGTTCTTGATCGTCACAGATGTTGGGAAGATAGGCGTACTCAGCAGGGTCAAAAACCGCTCTAGCAGCCACCATCACCACCGCCAGTACATACACCGATGTCAGACTCCCAAGCAAATCTAAAGCAAGTACGAAAACGAGAATAACCAGAGAAGAGATGTTAGCACCTAGCATGAGCCCCTTGCGTGAATACCGATCCGCCAGCATTCCTGCGAATGGAGTTGCTAGGGCCAGCGCAAAACTCCTCGAGGCCATCACACCGGCAATAGCTAGGGGGGAGTTGTCGGTGGCTTCCCCGGCTAGAATGAAGAGGGCAATTACGGTGAACCAGTCGCCAATGAACGAGATTTCGTTTGCAACGAACAGGCGGCGGAACGGAGAGTTCCTTCTCAGCAACTCGATGTAACCTATGCTACCCATGTCCATGCGCGTGGTCTGGACACTATGATACTCGCCCTTGCATGAGAAGCCCTAAGTCCGTCCCGCCAGCGCCAGTCTCATGGTCGAGGAGCGACTGGTCTGGATGGACCTCGAGATGACTGGTCTCGAACCAGAAGAGAATACCATCATCGAGATTGCCACTATTGTGACTGAGGGCGACCTGACTGTGGTTGCCGAGGGACCAGCTTTCGCGATTATGCAGCCCGAATCGGAACTGGCTAAGATGGACGATTGGAATCTCACACACCATACCGAGAATGGACTTCTGGATAGAGTCAGGAACCATGGAATTCCTATGGCCGAGGCCGAGGTGATGACAATCGAATTCCTCCGCGAGCACTGTATCCAGGGCATATCACCACTGTGTGGTAATACGATTGGTCAGGACAGGCGTTTCCTCAGGCGCTACATGCCCGAACTACACGACTTCTTCCACTACCGCAGTGTCGATGTTACTTCTATCAAGCAACTCGTCGATAGATGGTATCCGGATCTACCCAGGGCGACTAAACCTGCAGGGCACCGGGCGCTTGACGACATCCGAGGAAGCATTGCGGAGCTTGAACACTACCGTGAGCACATATTCCGCGACTAAAACAACCCTTTCTAGGGATGATTCATTGATTTTAGTAAGGCTATTACAACTTCATTTTTATTAATTATTAAAAAAATATAAACATTATACTGCGCTTATATTATATTGATTAATCCTAGTTTATTGTCGTTATATTGGAATGCCCGCAGAGTCAGTCAATACCACATTCACGGCAAAACCCCTCCGGTGGAATGAAATCAGCTCCAATCCGTGGATAAGATGCCCTGTCACAGCCCTGCCGATGACAGGGCGATCGTCATCGTCGGGAGTCAGTTCGCGACGCTCGCCCTCTATGCCCTCGAGCCACGGCAGCATACCCTCGGGCGAGTAGCGAACGCCGAGAATCATGTCGCAGCCCTCGGTCCACTGGGCGGACTCGGCGTCGGCCCCGCTCGGTATCGCTGGGGCGTTGGGGTGGGTGTGCAGCCAGTGCGAGAAACGTCCTCCTCTAACTCCCCTCTCCTTGTCGAATAAGCCGTCCATCCACTCCTCGGGGACGTGGTGAACCGAATATGAGTCGCCACGGTTGACTAAGTGAGGCTCACCTAGGACGAAACCCTGTCCTGAGAACAGACCACTTTCGAAATCAACCCCGCAATAGGTCTCCTCAATCTCCTTTGAGTGAGGCAGGTCTGGATTCACGTCCATTCCCACAAGTATCTCGTCAGGTAGCGATTGGAAGGTCCAGTCGAGTATCTGCGCCAGCGTGTCTACCGGCATCAGGATGTGCGCTGGGTAACCGTCCCTACCCTCCAGCGATTGCTCGTTGTATTGAGCAGCGGCTTCAAGCAGCCAATCGGAGGCCATGCCTGCGGACTAGGGCTGCTCGACTTGAGTTCGTCGGCTAGCCTCCGGAGACTGTGACGTCGAGCACCACGTGATCCCAGTGCGGCGCGTAACTCTTCACTCTCAGCGGCTCGCCTGCATATATCGAGAATTTCCCTTCCACCTCAAGTAACGACTCAGTGATGCCAGTAGCCCAAGTGGCGTGATCCCCGGCAGCTGCCACGCCGTGCACATGTAGCACTCCGCCAACGGGTCTTAGAGCGGTCATAGCGAGGGCCAAACCGTCCTCGGCTGACGGCAGCAGACCGAGGATGACGCGGTCTGCAACTCCTTCCAGATTTGCCGCAGTGACCCGATTATCACCAAAGTGGACAGTGCAGCGCCCGGCCACCCCATTGCTTTCAAGGTTCTTCTCGAGCGCTCGCACTGCGTTCGGGTTCCACTCGCAGCAGTGAACGTGTCCGACCTGCGAGTGGATGAGCATAGGTAGCGAATAGTAGCCGATGCCGGCATACAGGTCGACCACGACCTCTCCAGCGCCGGCCACCTCACCCATCCTGCGCCGCTCGTTGACGTTGCCCGCCGAGAACATGCACTGGGTGAGGTTGTAGCCGTAATCCACCCCGCTCTCCCGACGCACGACCCAGTCGTCCTCACCGAGTAACATCTCGACAGAGCTTTCCCGCATCTCGCCTGAGATCTCCCCGAGTCTTGCCACCCTTTCAGACTTCAATGCCTCGGAAACCGCTCTCCAAAGATCCGCTGAGACATGCAAATCCCACTCTCCTTGGAATGCCGAGTCCGGCAGCAGAACGACATCGGAAAACCGCTCCCACTTGCTCGGCAACCGGTCTAGGAGTGCTTTGCACTCCTCATACCCCAATCCAGCCTCGCGCAAAACCCTCTCGACAGACTCGGCGAGACGGCGGTGTGGATCTTCCCTGTGCATCTGACCTCTGGTCGAAGCATTTTGGATTCAGACTTATGGCTCTGATGTTCATGCCTGCGTCTGTGCAGCGTACTGCCGTACTCCTCGTCGTACTCCTGATGGCGCCTATTGCGGCAGCTGACCCTCCTCCGGGCCAACCCGATGTCGTGAACGACATTTGCTCGACATGGAATAGCGCCAATGGGGTCTGCGACGACTACGACTCGTCGTTGGACCAGACTCCTGGGCAGGAGTGGATGCGGAGTTCCGTCGAGATAGGAATCGAGGACGCAGAGATGGTCGAGATGAAGGTCGGACTCTCAGTTCACGAGATGTCAAGGGACGATTTGCAGCTCAGCGATCTCGACCTCGGAGGCGATAGCGCCCCATGGGACGGGATTCCTGCAGATTACATCCGCAACTATCAGAGTCTCCACAGGGGTGGCGGTGACACCGTGTCAGATTTGATGTTGGAGAGGATTGAGGAGATAATGGAGGAATTCATCGACATCAACTTCCCCAATGTCAACACCACTACCATAACCACCGTCTCAGAGGTCGATTTCAAGGCACAGCCGGACGCTAGTTGCATCTACGACTCTGATTACGATTCGATAGATGAGGTCAACGGCTTTGACAATGACCCGTTCCATCCACCATTGTGTTTTGAGGCCGTGTTACAGATAGAGGTCGACACCAGCGCCTTCGGCCTGAAGCCGGAGACCTCCGACATCAACCGAATGATGCAGGGCATGCTGACCATGGGGGCAGTATTGACCTCCGAGTTCAACACCACCTCACCAAAGGGCCATTCGGTCGAACTCTCGGTGATACCACCCAGTTACGCCGACGTGAGCAGTGTCGAGGCTCCCGGTTTGATCAAGACGACATTCCGCGACGGCCATCCTCAGACATATTCCATCATAGCCGTCGATAACACCCAAGCAGTGACCGAGGCAACCCTCGACTCGGTCAGGCTTGTTTCCGAGCTCGTTCACAGGTCGATTGCCACCCCGACCGCGAGCATCGACTTGAGAGAACCTTCACTGAAGATTGACCTGATAGTGGATGCCACCGACACTCAGAACTCGCGATTCGACCTTGAGATATCGATTCACTATCTAGATTCCAGCACTCTAGACGACTGGAACGCCGACCTGCATGACGGCACCATCGAGATTCCTTGGGTGACCTCTGACGGCATTAGATTGCTCGACCAAGAGGTTGACGAGGATCTGTCCGCGATCCTTCAGGGAATACCAATTGAGGAACTGTCCTCGGCGTTTTCCGACGCTCTGGGTGCCGACATCTGGTTCGGCGCTCCACAGTTCGCACAAGCCGATTCCGAAGGCGGGCTGGACTTCCGTCACACCCCAGGGGTGACCTGTGAGGAGGCACTCGAAGTCAGTTACTGCATCGAGGGCAAGGATGCCATGGACGGGTCATGGCCCGTCGTCCTCGAGACCACATCGCAGTCGACCCCGATGAGGGTTTCTTCTGTAGTTGAGAGGATGCTTGAGAACAGTGGGGGAGACATCACCACCATTGACCTATCAAAGGTCACCGACGAGGATCTCGCCTCGATTATGAATGTGGTCGAACTTGAACTCTCCACTGACACCGGATGGCTTCAGAACCTTCTTCCCGATGACATGCCGAGCACCGAACTGACCCTGACCTTGCACTTGCCGGAGTGGATAGAGTCAACCATTGGTGACCCATCTACAATCGTCATCACAGCCCCCCTAACAGGAGGAGGGGAGCATGATTTCGGCTTTGCCGGAACTAGGATATTTGACTGGAGGCACCCCATCTGCCTCGAATCCGACCCCTGTGAGGACGACAGCCCAGACCTGATTTGCGGCTCGAACCAGAAGACCTGCGTATCGCTCGACATCAAGGTTGACATCGAGAAGTTCGCGATTCGGGAGACCTCGTTCGCTGCTGAGGTCCAGTTCAGTGCCGAAGTGGTGCTGGAAATTTACCGACTAGGCATCGACTTGGGTGAGGACGATATCACATTGCACCCAGTCCCTGCTGACATTCTGAGACGCGCCATCGTGATGGGAGACCGCTTACAGGGCGGATTACTCGCTGGTTCAGACCTTGAGACTACGTTGGACCTCGGAGTCGGAGAGCCAATAGACGTCGAAATATCTAATCTCGGGATGGAGATGCTGGGTGATGAGCTGGAAATGAGATCGGGCGAGGTCATAGATGCTGAGGGTTCGTTCGAGACCGTACAGGACTTCGGGATGGGCCCGTACTCCATCTCGGCCGACCTCGCTGATACGCCGGTTTCGCCCTTGTTGGGGTTCGGGGAAACCACGATGCCGAGCAACTCCGAGGTCGGCGACAGCGTCCCACTCCGCTTCGGCTTCAAAATCACACGCACCGTCGTCACAGCCGCACTCAGGGGTGACGACATAGACATCAAGGCCCAGCCTGCGGCCATCGGCTTCATCATAGCCAACCAGATGGCCGCTGTCTTTGGATCACCGATACTGACAGATTCGGGAATTCAGGTGGAGGGGGCGGAGTTCTTCCTTGAAGTGACGCCGCTGATGGAGCACACCGTGTTTGGGACCATCCGCTCTTCTGCAAGGATGGAGATACACCTGCCACATTCGGTCAGGCTGCTCAGCTTTGAGAGTCAGATGGACCTCGGAGAGTTGACCGAGGTCGACGGCAGGCAGGTAGTGGTGTACAGGACTCCGGTATGCCCCGAAGCGACGACTTGGGTGCAGTGTAGCAAGAATTCGGACATTGTGTCTTACTCTGTTGAGGTCAGCTGGATGTTCGTGCTAGGCGAACTTGCTCCGTATCTATTCGTGCTGCTGGTAGGCCTGGGGCTTTTGATTAGCAGACGCAGGAGACTCAAGATGGAGCGTAATGAGAAGGAGGAGGAGGAGTCCTCAGCAGAGGAGCAGAAAATCGCCGAGCTAGCCATGGAGTCCGAGTTCGGCAAACTCGACGACAAGATAGTGGTAGTCGATGAAGCGTATTTTGAAGAGGATGTGGTGGAAGAGAAGCCCAAGGAAGACGAGGAAGACTGGTGGGAGAACTAGTCGTTCAGGTGTCCGTGGACCCTCTCAGCCATCGCCTTGCCTATTCCCGGGACCTCTCGCAGCTCCCCGATGCTCGCATGTTCTATCCCGCGCCTGCCTCCGAAGTGGCGGAGCAGGGCCTGGATCTTCTTCGCTCCAAGCCCCTCAATCTCCTCTAGAGGGTCGCCTATCGCACCCTTGCCACGCCGCTTCCTGTGGTAGCGGTTGACAAAACGGTGAGCCTCATCGCGAGCATGGACGAGAACCCTGCCGTGCTTGCTCAGAATCTGCGCCTCGCGTTTGTCCATGTGCAGCGTCTCCTCACGCTTGGCCAGAGCCGCTACTGGGAAGCGCCCGACCAGACCATGACCGTCCAGCATTCTCAGGATGCTCGACAGGTGGGTCTCGCCGCCATCTAGCAGCAGTAAGTCGGGCCAACCATCTTGGCGCTTCAACCATCGCTCGACCACCTCAGACATCATCCTGAGATCGTCTGGCGCGTCGCTCTTGACTCGGTAGGTCCGATACTCCTTCTTCACCGGTCTGCCATTGCGCAGTACGACTGACGCCCCGACGCGCTCGTCACCCTGCAACTGGGCCATGTCAAAGCACACGATATGGTCAAGCGTATCGAGTCCGAGCAGTTTCGCCGCATCATCAGCGGCAGCCTGCTCGAGGCTGCCCGACCGTCTCTTCTGGTGGCGTTCGACTTGCACCTCGGCGTTCTGATCGGCCATCCCGCGTAGTAAAGCCAGTTCGCCGCGTTGCGGCACTCTGACCTCGACGGCGCCGGCACGCCGTTCAACCAACCAAGCCCCCATCGACTCGCCGATAGGCGCCGGGACGAGGACAGTACGTGGGGGCTTGGTGCTCGAGTAGTGCTCAGCGAGGACACAGGCGACCGAATCGGCAATATCACCTCTGTGAATCAACGGATACTCAAGTTGACCCTGGACGATACCGTCCTTCGCGTTCAGGACCACAACCATTCCATTATCCCCTCTCGAGGCAAAGCCAATGGCGTCGCAATCCTGGTAGAATCTGCTGTGCACTACTTTCTGCGAGACAGTCCTCTGAACCGAGCCGATTAGGTCACGCGTCATAGCCGCCGCCTCGTATTCCAGTGCCAGCGAGGTGGCATCCATATCCTTCTGGAGCGACTCGATTAGAACGCCCGCGTCACCGTCAAGGACACCAATTGCAGCCGCAATTCGTTCACCGTACCCCGTCGCATCAATACAGGGTCCGTGACACAGTCCGATGTGCATCGCTAGGCAGCCTTGCGGCAGTAGCTCAGGGCAATCGCGGATGCCGAAGTGGCGGCGAAGCAACTGGATCACTTGCTTGGCCGCGCCGGGATCGGCGAAAGGACCCCATCGGAGTGAGCCATCAGGAGGGTGCCGTGTGTAGATGATACGAGGGTGCTCATGGTTAGTCAGGGCGATGAAGGGGTACGATTTGTCGTCCTTCAGCATCGAGTTGTAGCGAGGTTTGTGCTCTCTAATCAGCTGCCTTTCGAGAATCAGGGCATCGCTTGGACTCTTGGTAACGATGAAGTCAACGTGGTCTGAATCCTCGACCAGTCGGGGAACCATCTTCCGATCGGGATTGGGTACGAAGTACGACTTGACGCGAGAATGCAGGTCAGTGGCCTTCCCGACATAGGTGACCCGCTCGTCAGCCCGCCGGAATAGGTAGACTCCGGGCTTACGGGGCAAGTCAATACTAGTAGGGTCGAGTGCCATGTAGGTTGATGCGCTGCAGGTGAATGCCCATGAACCCGTGCCTTAACTCGGGCACCATGCTCTCCGAGGCGCAGTCGCGAATCCTATCTCGCCTCGCGCAGTTTGGAGGCGAGTTGGAGGCCGCATGGGACGTTCCCAGGGCACTATCTCTTCCCGGACTCGCAGAGTCGTTAGGAGTGGTCAGGTCGGCCCTGCACGCGCCACTCTCCTCACTCGAAGCTGAGGGATACATCTTGACTCGCTCAGCTCACGTCACCGGCGGCGGCTCGCGTCGTCGCACAGTCGTTCACATTACAGATATTGGTCGCGAGGCCATATCAGGACTCAAAGAACCCTCGCCGGCCCGCAGAGGACGCAGCTTCGGCCCTCTACCTGAGCAGATTTCCCTTCACGGGAGGGACGAAGATGCAACTAGTCTCTCGGACTCACTACTCGCCGGATCCAACGTGCTCCTGAGTGGTCTGCCTGGTGTCGGCAAGTCCAGTCTCGCCCGCGCCGTCGCAGAGCAGGCCCTGAGCATAGGCTGGACCGTGCGATGGGCCTCCTGTGGCTCTGATACCGATGTAGCGAGGGTAGGTGAGATGTGGCTGGGTGAAGATGCACCTTCCTCTCCTTCAGCCATTATCGGCGCCTCGGACGGCTCGAGGACCTTACTGATACTCGACGAGGCCCAGGAACTGCATCCGCGCCACGCTACAGGTGTGGCGGAATTGCTTGACGAGGCATCACCGGGAAACTCTTCTGTGCTCGCGGTGTCAAGATCTCCGAGCCCCTTTGGACTTCCAGAGGGCTTCTCCGAGTTCAAGCTCGAGGGACTGGCTCTCAAGCACGCTGGATCCTTACTCCCAAGCGACACCGACAGCGCTACTGCTAGAAGCGTCGCAGAGGCCCTGGGGGGCCACCCTCTCGCACTCCGCCTGTGGTTGCCCGGCGAAGAGGTACCTGAGCTCGGCGAGGCTGTCCAAGAGTACGTCGAGTCTACGGTGATGCACAGACTCAGCGACGAGGGCACGGAAACTCTGGACGAGTTCTGCATCTCCCCTTCGTCGCTACTGGTCAGTGAACTCTTCGAGGGAGAGGGTGCGAACGAACTCGACGATTCCGCCATACTGAGGTGGAGCGGCGTTATGGCCGAACCCCATCACCTGATTCGCAACGTCCGTCGAGGCTCTTGGTCAGATGAGCAGTCCAATGCACTGCATGCGCAGGCGGCCGACAGATGGGCCACTAGACAGGGAGCCAGAGCACGCAGGATGGAAGGCCATCACATGGTTCACTCCGGAGAGACCGACGCCGAATGGGTTTCCAAGCACATCCAAGCCATAGCCGAGCAGGACAGCGCTGCGGCAGCGGTCCTGCTCGAACAGGCTGTTAGCCTAAGTGAGGACGAGTCCATCAGGGAGGCAGCCGCCGATCTAGCCCTGGAGCGCGGCGAGGCAGAGATAGCCGAGTCTCACATTGAGAGTCTGAGCGTAGGTATCGACAGAAAACTCCGCTCCGCTCGGCTGGCGCGACTCCGGGGCGATCCGAGGTCTGCGGAAGATATTGAGGCCAGCGCAATGGCTGAAATGACACCTGCCGAGCACACCAAGGCAACCATCGCATCCCTAGTGCGCCGATACGACGACCGGTTGCCCGGGCGCATCGACCTCCAACTAGCGCAAGAGCTGACTAGAGCCACAGATGCGGTGAACGTGTCCTCACTGCCGGAATCAGAGCGCAGCGCTGGCAGCCTCGCCCTCGATCTCATCAGGCACGGCATCGCTCTCGAAATCGACGATGTCTCCGCTGCCGCGAAGGCGCACAGCGCCCTTGAATCTGCAATGGGTCCCGAACACCCTCACATGGCAGTGCTCGATATGCGTGCGCGCCTCTCATCGCGAACCGGTGGGAACGCCTCAACAGAGGCACTCAGCTCAGCTAGGTCATTGATTGAGTCGCGTGAGGACCCCAGCGAGAGGATTCGCCTCATCCACGCAGCCCTCGAGGCTACCGACAGTCACCCTGGCTGGCTTGTTGAGGCCCATGCATCAGTTGCCGCCATGCCGTTACGTGAGGATCTCGCAATGCACCGCCGTCTGTGCGCCCAGCGCTGGTACTGGCGCGGTGTCCTCGAACCCGAACGCAGATTGTCACACTGGAGGGAGGCTGTAAGCAGGTTCAGGATGGCTGAGTGTAGTGCAGCAGCAACAGAACTCATCGGCAGAATAGCGAGAGCAATCTAGATCTCTGCCCCGATGAGGGTACGTGTCTCAGTGATTCCGGGAATCGACCTGACTCCCTGAACGATGCAACGAGTCAGTTCGGCCTCGTCATCGGCCTCGATTTTGACGAATAGGTCGTGAGGGCCGAAGACGATCCACTGCCCGACCACTCCTTCGATGGCACCTACGGCCTCCCTGACAGCAATCTCGCAGCCTACCTCGGTCGTGATGAGAACAAATCCGACAGCCATTCTCACACCTCCACCGCAATCAGCGTCTCAGTCTTGATGATTCCAGCCACTGAGCGCATGTTGCCAATCAGGGTCTTGGCCATCTCTCCTTCGTCGGCGAAGTCAATGCGAGTCACCAGATCGTATTCCCCGTAGGAGACATGAGTCTCGGTGACGCTGTCAATTTCTAGAAGTGCCAGATACACATCTCTCTCAAGTCCCGGCTCTACCTTAATCAGAACGAAGGCAGTACTCATTCTCAGACCTCGACGGGCATCGCGCTCGGTCGCTGTTTATGACCTCTGCTATACGTTAGTTCAGCATCACTCACGTGTGCGCAAGGGATAACAGGCGGACAGAGAGCGGACTAGCTATGCAAGCATCTGTTCCGGCAGTTCGCAGGCGTGCTGTAGCACTTATTCTCCTGCTGCTGCTTTCGGCCTCCCCACTGGTTCCGGCTACGTTCGGTGCTGTATCCCGCTCGACCACCGTGTGGTCGGGAACTGTGGTGCTTCAGGATGGCTACACAGTGGAGAGCGGGGAAATACTCGTAGTACAATCTGGAACCACCATTCAACTTGGAGATGACGAGAACATACTCGTGGCTGGAAGAATCACCGTACAGGGCACGAACACAGCGCCGGTACTACTCGAGTCAATCTTGGGCAACCACGATGGCATCGTATTCAATTCGAGCAGCGGCGGGTTGGGCTCAAAGATAGAGAATCTCACAATCACCGATGCGGAGTATGGCATCACCATCTATGACAGCGACCCGACCATGAACGACCTCACGATCATCAACGCTGACAGGGTTGCCGTTGACTTGTTCGACGGGGCCTCACCACGAATCAATGACCTCATAATAGACGGCGGTGGTCAGGATGTCCACGGATTTTCCACCTCATGGCGCTATGGCATCGGACTTTCCGTTGGGGCGTACTCGGCCCCCATCATTGATGGCATGACTGCCGACGGCCTGATTACCCGTGGACTGAACTACTGGGGTAACTCGGGCGGTCTAATCTCAAACCTAGAGATATCCAATGTTAGTGGCTCCACCCTCGCTATCGCTGCCGGGATATGGGTGGAGGACTCGATACCACTGATATCGGACTCCAGCGTAAGCCGCTGTGACAACGGTATCTTCGTGCGTCACATCACCTCCGGATGGACTACCCGACCGACCTTTGTGGGAATGACAGTGGAGGACAGCCAGTACTATGGCATCATGGTCGAGCAATACAACCACAGCCAGTACTCCAACGTACCTCACAATGCTGTCTTCAATGATCTTGAGGTGAGGGGGACGGGAGGCCCGGGGGCCAAGACGCCTGGGCTTGCCTACGCCGCATTCGAGGTCAACACCAGCGGGGTTCAGGTCACTGACGCGCTAATCGAAGACAACGCCGCTGTCGGTTTCAAGGCCTACATGATCGGCTCCTCGACTATCCTCAACGAGATTGACCTGCTAAGGAATGGCAGACCGAGCGCCACAGCTCCTCTCAATGACAGGGCTGGCATGTTCATGCGCAGTGCCAACTGGGCCCCTACCATCAACGACCTAGTGGTCCGCAACTCTACGGGACCGGGCGTACTGCTGTGGAAGGGAGGCGCTCAGGGTGCTGATTGGGTGATAGCCGACAACGGGGCTACCGGGGTTGATATCCGCGAATTCCATCCCGACCTATCAGGGGTAATCAGCACCGGCAATGGTGGACACGGTGTCTCGGTCAGAGACTCCAGCAATGTCGAATTGGCATACGTGACGACCTATCAGAACGGACTCGGAGCGGCACTGCCGCAACTAGGTGCCGGTTTTTACTTCCACGAGTCTAACGACGTCATGAGTGGCGGCAAGAACTCGACCTGCTTTGAGTGCACATCAATCGAGGACCAGCATGGATTCGTGGTGCGGGACAGCATCGACCTGCAATTGCTCTCAGTTGACATCAGGGACTCCGTCAACGCCCCAGCACTGAACATCGACAACAGTGGGATGGACCGCGACGGTACGGTCATCATGGACGACATCAAGATCAACCTCAATTCGACCGGTCACTCGGTCATTCTTGACGAGGTCGACGGTCTGATACGAGGCCTCGACATGAATGGGGACAACGGGGGCTTGCTGTGGGACGCAAGCGGCCAAGAGGCCTCGCACCTCGAGAATAGCGTCATTCGTGGCAATACAGCCTCCTGCTTCGACATGATAGACCACAGCGAACTGCTCGTCCACAACGTCGCTATGGCCTGCAATCCCTCCGCTCTCGCGAGCGCCTCCTCTAGCTTCGTCAACTTCACCGGCTCGTGGTTCGCCAGCGGATTCGCTGACAGCTTCGAGATGCTCGGGGACAGTCACCTGCGTTGGATATCTTCAGGCGACCTCGACACGCCGACCTACACCGGACAGCAAGGATCTCATGACAACATCCTCGATGTGATGTGGCTGGTCGAAGTCCATGCAGTAAATCAGCACCTGCTCCACATCCCGCACGCTGATTTCAACCTAACTTTCGACCTGTACGAAGACGAATTCACAGAAACCCTGCCGTACTCTGGACGCGACTGGTACGGCCCCTTCATCGGTGAGCGATGGACGTCGATGCAGGGTTGGTCTGACGTCAACACGGTTCACACCGGTTGCGACTACGACGGCGTCCACAACGACACTGCAGCAATCGATATCGACATGGATATCTCGGTGTTCTGCCGCCTTGAGCTGTCCAATCAGCCGCCGTTCATCCTGTGGGACTCGCCTGAGCACGAGGCGGTCTACGCCAGTGGTGGCCAGGTGCTCTTCGACGCCAGTCGGTCATGGGACCTCGACTTCGACGAACTGAGTTACAGCTGGACCAGCAGCATCGACGGCGATCTGTTGAGCGCGTGTGGCTCGTCTCAGGGCGAAAACAACTCGTCGTTCACTGCCAACCTCAACGCCGCCATCTGCCTCTCAGATGGAGTCCACCAGATTACCCTCGAGGTCTGCGACAGCCAGAACCAATGCGTGCAGGAGGTCCGTGAGATTGAACTGGTTAACCTGCCCCCGGTGCTCTCGGTCGGAACAACACCACAGATTTCTGCCTGGGGCACCCTCTACCTCGGAATCACTGCCAACGTCACTATCCACCTAGGTAACACGTACGACCCAGAGGGAGACGAACTGCACTGCTGGGTGGAGGCCTCCTATGAGCAAGGGACAGGTCAGCCGCCTACAGGAGATGCAGAGTGCCCTGCCACAATCATCCACACCTTCCCGGGCGCACCCAACCAGTTCTCGGTGACGGTGTACGCCTCGGACGGCGTCAATGTCCCAGTCTCGTGGACCTTCAACGTCGAACTCTACAACGAGATACCAGTGGCAAAGCTGGATATCACTCGTACGGGCATGACATCGTCGGCAATCGTGCGACTCGACGGAACTGCGACCTTCGACCCCGAGGGTGATGGAGTCAAGTTCGAGTTTTGGAGCGACCGCGATGGCCTTCTTGCCTCTGGGGTGACACCTGACTTGGCAGTCGAGTGGATTGGAACCCTGTCGAAGGGAGACCACATCATCACGATGTACGCGAGCGACGATCGCCCCAACCATGCAGGCATGTGGAACTCAGCCACTGCCGAACTCAGCGTATCCAACTCACCGCCCGTGGCGCTGATTGCCAGTCCGTCCGACGGGATACTGACTGACTCTGGTGAGCTACTGGTCTTCGATGCCACTGGCTCGGGAGACTGGGACGCTGCTTGTATCGACCTGCCTGACAACGGCAGTGGGCTGGTCTGCAATCCCTTTGCGGAATTCAGCACCGATCTAGTCAGTGTGCTCTGGGAGAGCGATCTGTTGAGCGAGCCGATGGGTAGCGGATGGGTGTTAGAGACTAGGTTGCCGGAGGGCGTGCACCAGGTCACCCTAACTGTCGAGGACGGCTCAGGGATATCGGATGTAGCTGAGATTATGGTCAGGGTCGATGAGTCGGCCCCGGTCCTCGTCCTCGACTCGCCAATGCCTGATATCGAGGTCTACTCCAATCTGGCTGTGCTGTTCGACTTCCGACGCTCGTTCGACCCCGACGGCGACGACTTCACCGTCAGCGTGTACTCCGACCTGATGGCCGAGCCGATACTTGAGGACAAGACGGCAGACTACTGGTACAACGACTACCTGCCAGCCGGAGAACACATGCTGCGTTTCGAGCTGATAGACTCCAACGGAATGCAGCGCACCCACTCACAGGCACTCAAGGTGCTGGAGACCGGACCCGTGGCGGGAATCTCCGGCCTCTCGGAGGGCCAGTACATCCCACCGGGAGAGTCCGTGGTACTCAACGCCTCGACCTCCTACGACTACGATGACGACATCGTACTCTACCAATGGGTCCTGAACGACGGAACGCTACTGAGCGACAAGATAGTCCACACTGCGAACTTCCCACCCGGGCCCGTGCGCATCGACCTGCTGGTAAAGGACTCGAGGGGCGACTCATCCTCGGCCTCAATCAACCTCACAATCGGTTCAAGTTCGCCACAGCTGTACGAACTCGAGGTCTCGCCGAGCAGCATCGGTCTTGAGGAGCCGACGTCAGTCCTCATCACGGTACGACTCGTAGACCCTGACGGCACCACCGCCTCCGTGCGCGGAGAACTGCGCGCGGGCGGGGTGTCGCAGTCCCTCGAGTTCCGAGATGATGGCACGGAGGGTGACCAGTTTGCCGGTGACGACATCTGGACTTACATATCAGTCTGGACCCTGACGGGGAGCAACGCGAGAGTTGAGGTGTGGGCGCTCGACGGCGACATGGTCAGCCCAGGCCTCGTTGAAGTCATTCCTATCGAGTCTCCGGAGGACACGAGCATGTTCGACTGGCTGCTCGGAACAGGTCTCCCGTTCCTGATTATGGCCCTGACTCTAGCTGTAATGGCGGGAATAGCCTACGCGAGCACCCGCAGGAGGCAGGTCTCAAAGGACCTCGAGATGATCGAGTCGTGGTCCGGATTCGACCCACGAGATTTGGATGAAGAGTTTGAGGATTGAATCGTACAACAAGAGATGGAGAAAATGGGAAAAATAAATCTCAAAGACAAACTATCTCTGTTTTCAGAACACTGGTCACCAAAGGTAATCGCAGAGATGAACGATTACCAATTCAAATTAGTCAAAATTCAGGGCGATTTTGTTTGGCATAATCATGCAGATACCGATGAGGTGTTCATCGTAATCAAGGGTGAGATGAAAATCGAGTTTGAGAACGAGATTGTGGAATTGAGTGAGGGTGACATGTATGTGGTCCCAAAAGGAGTTAATCACAAACCCTGTGCTGAATCTGAATGCGAAATCATGCTCGTTGAGCCTTGCGACGTCGTCAATACTGGCAGCACAGAAGGCGAATTAACAGCCTCCAATGATGTCTGGATTTGACATTGATGCGCAGATTTAGGATAGTGACTGTTCCTCAGGCGCCTCAAAGATGAGGCTACAGCATGTCAGCGCACCTTCGGCCTTCGCCAACTCCGAGGCGACTACGGGCCGTGCATCATAGCCTAGGGTAGAGAGGCGCTGACCGGTCCCGGGGAAGTCGGCTGCGAAAAGGATCGTACTACCGATGCGGACGACGTTGGCCGCGCTCGGCTCCGCCGGGTCGATCGAGATGCAGGCATGCTCGGGAAAGGCACCAGCATCAACCCACTCAGGATTGATGAGAAGGATGTCGTCCGAGACCGCGGTCACTGCTGACTTCAGGTGGAGACATCCGTTGAACTCGATTTCTACAACGCGGTAGCCGTGGTCGGCGACCAGCGTCCTCAACTGGAGCACGGCCTCGGTGTTGCTGCGGGTGGAGACGCCAACGTAGATGTTCTTGGCCACGACCATGACGTCCCCTCCATCGAGTATCGCGGGCGCCTGGATGTACTTGAGCGAGCGGTACGGTGCGAGCGCCTGTTCGATTGAAGATCGTTCACCACGTCGGGAAAGCGCCCCCGGCCTCGTGATAACTGCGATATCATCAAGCACGATGGCGATGTCTTCGACGAACACTGAATCAGGAAAGCCTGGTTCCTCGTCAAGGTGTTCGACTCGACAGCCTAGATCCTTGAGAATCTCTTCGTAGAGACCGTGCTGGGCTCGCGCGTTTTCGACATCAATCGCTTCGCGCTCGAGAAAGGTCAACTCGCAGACCCCGATGGCCGGACTAACTCCTCTGGTGATTGCTACACGCATTCTCTTCATAGGCAGATAGTCTGAGAACATAAAGTAGCGGAACATCTCCCGTCCTGCGTGGAAACCGGGTTGCATGGCAAGGTTGTGCTCGTCACCGGCGGTGCTGGTGGCATAGGTCAGGCCATCTGCAGAGCATTCGCCGCCGAGGGAGCTCGCGTGGTCGTGCATCATCATTCCTCGACTGCCGCGGCCATATCGCTGGCCGAGGAAATCGATGGAATACCTATCTGTGCGGATTTGCGCGATGACAAGGAAGCACTATCGATGGTTCGAAGTATTGTCTCTGAATCCGGAGGTCTCGATATTTGCATCGCCAATGCCGGCCACTATCCCACACCGTCCAAGCCGCTTTGGGAAATTGACGGTGAGCGTTGGGCCTCCACCATTGACTCCAATCTGGGGGTGACAGTGAGTACTGCTCGGGCCTTCCTTAGATACGCCGCAGAAGTTGGACAAGGATCAATCGTTCTGATTGGTTCGACAGCAGGTATCTATGGTGAATCAGGACATGCTGACTATGCAGCTGCAAAGGGCGCTATCACATCAGGTCTGCTGATGTCACTAAAGAACGACGTCTCGCAGATTGGTGGTGTCCGTGTTAATGCGGTCGCTCCAGGATGGACTGTCACGCCAAAGAAGGTCGAACAGGGGGTCGACGAAGAGCTAGTAGAACGTGCAACTGCGACGATGGCACTGAAGAAACTCGCTACCCCTGAGGATGTGGCTAAAGCGGTGGTCATGCTATCTTCGGATGAGATATCAGGACACATCACGGGGCAGCTCATCGAGGTCGCGGGCGGAATGGAAGGACGTTTAATTCCTTGAATTATTCAGGCTACAGACTCTATTCGAGCTATCTTTCTAGAGGTGACCAATGCGTCCATCCCACTGTCCGACAGTCGCCAATTGGGACGTCGTGCCTGTGAGGCAGCCTCGACCATCTCGCCATTGCGCAGTTCGTTGAGGTGGTGGCTCAGTAGCTGCCTCGAAATTTCTAGCTTCAATCGGATATCGGTGCCGGAGAGGCCTATGTTGCCGGATTCGGACAGTACCTCGAGTATGGCGAGACGAGTCCCAGCGATAGGGTTCCTGATTCGCCCAATTTCCTCCCTAGACAGACTGGAAATTGCATAGCGGCGCAGTTTACCATCCCTCCATGAGATAATCTGACCGGTCGATTCCAGAGTGTGGAGGTGGTAAGCTGTCACCCCGTTGGCGAGTCCGAGGGCGTCGCGCAGTGCGGAGAAGTGGATTCCCGCGTTTGCCTCGAGGTATCCGAGCAGACGGCCGCGAGTGAGCATATCCTCCCGATTACTCTTCATCCTCGCGAGCATAGGGGATATCAGTGCCACTAGCACTGTCACCTTCACAAATTCAAGTATGAACGATCCAAGAATGAGTGATCCCAGAGCACCCGCTCCTCCAGCTAGGAGCCTCTGCGGCAGCGTGGATCCGGAATCATCCTCTTTCTCTCCCCGCTTAATGACAGGCTGTGCCTCTTCGGAGTCTTCTTCGGCGGCTGCAAGCGCCTCGTCGTTCACGGTACCACCGGTATCGGTGTTTTCGTCCAGCGGCGTGTTCATCATCCAGCCACCGGCGAGCATAGCAGCTACCGCAAGCGCGGCTACGAGACGCACCGTACGGACACCTTCCATTACTCTGCGCAGCCCACCTTCACCTATGACTGCCGTGGTGAATAGGTTTGACATTACGTAGTGGTGTTGAATAACAGAACTCTCATCACGAGTCGAGGAGCGATGTCCGAGGAGTCTGATGTTTCCATCGGTGATGACACCGAGCGCGAGGAGGCGATGCTGACTGCGGCCCGTTCAGTAGTGAGAACGTGCATGCAGGTTCGACCGCACGAGCACGTGCTGGTAGTCACTGACCCGTCGACTTCCGAAGTCGGGCGCTCACTGTACGAAGCCGCCTCGGAGGTTACTGATCGCATACTCATGATGATGATGCCTCGTAGACACAGGCAGGGCAACGAGCCACCGGCCTCGGTCGGTGATCTGATGCGCCGTCAGAATGTCGTACTACTCGCCACTCGCCACTCCCTGACTCACACCCGTGCGCGACTGACCGCATCGCGGGAGGGGGCTAGGATAGCTTCGATGCCTGGAATCGACGAGGAGATGATGGCGATGGGTGGAATGACCGCCGACTACAACGCCCTACAGAAGGAGATATCTGGACTGAACCCGATGCTGCGGCGCAGGCGTGACGTCAGGGTGACGACTCCAGCGGGAACCGATGTGACCTTCAGGACCGGGGCCCGCTGGGTGCTCGAGGACAATGGCATATGCAACCGGCCCGGGCAGGTGACCAACCTACCGGCCGGAAAGGTCTTTGTTCTGCCAAAGGAGCAGACTCTGAGCGGTAAAATCGTCATCGATGGTTCATGGGAAGGCATCCTGCTAGACGAAACCCTCACCTTCCTAGTCGAGGAAGGCATGGTGGTCAGCATTACTGGTGGCGAACTGGCAGAGAGCGTCGAGTCGGTGCTCGACGAGGCCAAGGTCGGACTGCGTCCGTCTAGGGCCGGGTTGGTCAAAACTGTGGCTGAGTTCGGGTTCGGGATGAACTCAAGGGCGAGGATGACCGGAAACAGACTTGAGGATCAGGTGGTCCGCGGTTCGGCTTACTTTGGAATCGGTGACAACTCTGCTCTCGGTGGCACGGCAAGAGTAGGTATCCACATGCGAGGGGTCATGTTGAAGCCGACAATCGAGCTGAACGACGTCGACCTCGTGATCGACGGCAAGATTACCGCTCGCAAGAGGTGATGAATTGCGCGCGCTACTCTGGTGCAATGGACAGCAACCCTCGAAAACAATCGTAGGGGGCCTTCTCGAGGGCGCTGTTTGCTTCGGGGTCGACGGGGGGGCTGATAGGGCTGCTGAGGCGGGTTATGAGGTCGAACAGGTCCTCGGAGACCTCGATTCTGTCGATTCCGATAGGTGGCTAGGTCGGACCTACGAATTAGCCGATCAGTCGAGTAGCGACTTAGCCAAGTCTCTCTCACTGCTCATTGAACGTGGTTACAATGAGATTGACGTTGTT
>Ga0206683_10000660_pt1 | contig 24664 bp, 18 predicted proteins | sample M280m12015metaG_FD_155483 | JGI IMG/M metagenome (GOLD analysis project Ga0206683, IMG submission 155483) | Ammonia-oxidizing marine archaeal communities from Monterey Bay, California, United States - M2 80m 12015 | ecosystem: Environmental > Aquatic > Marine > Intertidal zone | place: USA...
CTCATAGCATAGTGGAGATTCAAGGTTGGGCATATATAGAAATTTGCCTGGCTCTCTTCTCTATCGCCGGTAAAAGATTTCAGCACCGTGCTGCCGCATAAGCAATCCCTCCCCACTGGAGTGATAATCACTCACCTAACCCTTCCCTATGAGGGATTACCCTCCTTTTTTTACAAATACCTACCATTATAAAAACTTGGTTCGTTTCTTGCTTTTTTAATTAATAATTCATGCACCAATTTCGCGCACGTTCGTCAACCGAACCAAGATCATGTGCTAGTTTGGTGTCCTGATTACGGCATGACTAGGTTTCAGAGCTTTTATAGATATGGCTGGGCATCCTGATATTGGTTTTTCAGGCAACCCATCAATGGAGATGATTGCACCAAAACAATTCATGACCAACAAAAACGCACCAAAATAATGCAGGAGAAGAATGATGAAATTGATAACCGCAATTATAAAACCATTCAAAGCCGACGACGTACGCGAAGCTCTATCGGATATTGGGGTTAGCGGGGTAACACTCACTGAAGTTAAAGGATTTGGGCGACAAAAAGGGCATACAGAGCTTTACCGTGGCGCTGAATATGTAATCGATTTCTTACCGAAATCCAAAATGGAAATAGCTGTGTCCGACGATTTATTGGATCAAGCTATCGAAGCAATTTGCAAGGCAGCGGGTACAGGCCAAATTGGAGATGGAAAAATATTTGTCACCAATTTAGAACAATCCATTCGCATAAGAACCGGTGAAACCGGCAATGAAGCCTTATAGAGGATTTTAAATAAAATGATTAACAAAATATTAAAAAACAAACTTTTGTTGGCCGGTGTATTGTTGTTCGTTCCTTCAATTGCTTCTGCCCAAGAATTAAATGGAGCTAATACTGCTTGGATTTTAACCTCAACAGCATTGGTGCTTTTTATGACCCTGCCAGGCCTTTCGTTATTTTATGGCGGCCTGGTCAGGACAAAGAATGTGCTGTCAGTACTAATGCAGTGTTTTGCCATTGCGGTATCCGTATCGATATTATGGCTCGCTATTGGATACAGTATCGCATTCGGACCTTCTGAATCAGCGTATTGGGGTGGCCTTAGCCGCATGTTCTTTAGTGGCATAGACATCAACTCAATGTCCGGCGACATTCCCGAAACAGTGTTCGCGGGTTTTCAAATGACATTTGCCATCATAACTCCAGCTTTAATTGTAGGAGCCTTTGTCGAGCGAATTAAATTCTCTTCAATGCTTGTGTTCAGTTTGCTGTGGACTTTGTTTGTTTACTTCCCTGTCGCTAACTGGGTCTGGGGTGGCGGCTGGCTCGGCCAAATGGGACTAATCGACTTTGCTGGCGGCACTGTGGTGCACATTACAGCCGGTGTAGGCGCTCTAGTGGTTGCTCTCTTTATTGGCCAGCGTAAAGACTTTCTGCAAGCTGCTGCTCTACCTCATAACCTAACCATGAGTTTTACCGGAGCTGCTATGCTTTGGGTTGGGTGGTTCGGTTTTAACGCAGGCTCTGCACTGGCAGCCGACGGCGCAGCCGGCATGGCCTTGTTTGTAACGCATATTTCAGCGGCCACGGGCGCCCTCTCCTGGATGATCATCGAATGGATTAAATATGGCAAACCCAGTGGCCTGGGTGCTATTACCGGCATGGTGGCGGGGCTGGCAACTATTACGCCAGCATCTGGCTCAGTCGGCCCCGCCGGAGCTTTGTTAGTTGGCTTGGCTGGCGGCGTAATTTGCTATTTCGCTACTACCTTCCTGAAACAAAGAATGAAGATTGACGATTCCCTTGACGTATTTCCAGTTCACGGTGTGGGCGGTATTGTAGGAACTTTCCTTGCAGGCATATTAGTGTCCAGCAATCTTGGAATCTTCAGCGGCAATGGCTTAGCGGATGGGATAACAATGGGTTCGCAAGTTGGCGTTCAAGTCACCGGTATTTTAGCGGTTGGCATCTATACCGCGATTGTCACTTTTATTGTGTTAAAAATTGTTAGCGCGATGACTTCCGGCATTCGAGTTACTGATGAACAAGAGCAAATGGGTTGTGACATTGTTGACCACGATGAGAAAGGCTATTCAATGTAGCAAACTATTCGCTAATCGATAAACAAAAAGCCGGCTCTTGCCGGCTTTTTTATTTGAACTAATTACTTTTTCTTAAAGTTGTAATGGCATAAACCAATTTATGACCTTCTGGGTCACTAAACGTAGTGGCAACCAAGCAAGTACTCCTTCCGTCATTAATTAACTCGCCCTTTAAAAAAAAGTGCGGACCTTCTACTGGCGAGAAATAATCAATACGCATGTTTACTGTTGTGGACCACTTAAATTCGCGCTCCTCGGCGATCGATGTTCTCGCTACATAAATGGATATCATATCTACATAAATGCCATGAAAACCACCGAATAATTGATTCCTAGGGTTCAGCAAATGCAGGGGCAAGTGGGCATCAACTTCAACCAGCCCGGGCTCTTCTTTTAATATCTTCCATTGATGGGACTGGACCAAATCTCCGGCATTATGACCAGGTGAGAGAAAAATGGGCTTGGTGCTAGCAGATAATTGACTCATTGCTTTTCTACTGCTGAATTTCACAAAGGGATGGAGCATGAAGTAATTAGAGCGACTGGTCAAATCTAAAGCAGAACTCTATACTCCTTCCAAACATCTAAATCGTCAGGAGTTTCTATGGTTCCTATAATAACAAGCACAATAAAAATTCATGGCCGGCGATTACTTCTGCTGATTGCTGCTGTATCAATAACGTCTTCCGCCTGGGCTAATGGTCTGCCCACAGCCACACCAGAAAGTGTAGGAGTTTCAAGCGAGCGGCTCGGTCGACTATCGGAGTCGATGCAGCGCTATGTCGACTCGAATCAGTTGGCTGGCACCGTTTCTCTTATCGCCCGCAAGGGAAAGGTCATTCACTTAGAGTCCCAAGGCTGGAAAAGCAAGGAAAATAAAGAAGAAATGTCGGACGACACAATCTTCTTCATTATGTCCATGACTAAGCCCATTGTTTCAACAGCACTAATGATGCTTTATGAGGAAGGCCATTTCTTGTTAACAGATCCAATAACCGACTGGATTCCTGAAGTCGCTGGCAAAGAAGTTATTGTAGAGAATGAATTCGGCGCTCATCGGATTCAAGCCTACCGGCCAATCGATTTTCGCCATGTGCTCTCTCACACGGCCGGACTCGACCCAAGTCGAGATGCTTTAAATGACGATGAAGTAGCTCTATTGGAAAGAATGGACAATCTTGAAGACACAATCCGGCGCAGGGCTCCGCTACCCCTTGCCTTTCATCCTGGAGATGACTGGCAGTATGGTAGCTCTACAGATTACGTCGCACTTTTAGTTGAACGAATTGCCGGCGAGCCTGTTCAGGATTATCTTCAGCGTAAGATCTTTGACCCACTTGGAATGGAAGATACGTTCTATGCAGTACCTGCTGAGAAACGTGATCGAGTTGCTTCAGTTTACAGCCCTACAGGTCCCGGCCAAAGCATCGAATTATCCCGGACGAATGAATACTCCGATAGACCCTTTTTTGGTGAAAATTACTACGGGGGCGTCGCGGGACTATTTTCAACCGCGCCAGATTACTTTCGCTTTAGTCAGATGTTGCTTAATGGTGGCGAGTTAGATGGGGTGCGTTTACTGAGCCCAAAAACTGTGAGTCTCATGATTTCTAATCACAGCGGTGACAACGACGTCTACATAAGAGGCCCTGGTTACACCTTTGGCCTAGGCTTTGGCCTAGTAAGTGATGCTGGCAAAGCGCGCGACCCATTAACACCAGGGACATTTAGCTGGGGTGGCGCCTGGGGAACAATCTTCTGGGTAGACCCAGTTGAAGAAATGATTGGAATTATGATGACGCAAATTACATCTTATCGACATTTGACTGCCCGCCAAGATTTAGGAGTAACGGCAATGCAATCAATCATTAAGTCCAACTCCCCTTTGTTTGGTTATCCAGTTTTAGAATAAAGATACTAACACTAAAAAGGGCTATCTGGCCCTTTTTAGTGTTTATCAACTACAGAGTGGAAGGAAGTTTGTTGCCTTTGCAAGTTCATCCAGAGCTTATCTTTCGTCTAGCAGCTGATAAATACGCCTAATCGCTCGCGGGTCGACACCCGCCTCACGAATTTGTGCAAAATTCGCAGTATGATTAGTCATGTCAATTTCCGTTGCTGCCTCCTCCCAACTTACGCCTCTACTATACATGGAGCCAGCCTTGGCCCACAAATCGCGCAAGTATTCCTGAAAATTTTCTATTTGATCTTTGGATCGCATAACTGGCCCATGTCCGGGTAGCCAGGCATCAAAATTCAAAGATTTTAACCCTTCAAGTGCAGCTGGCCATTCGTCTACGTGGCCATCTCCCATATAAGCGAGGCCGGGAAGCATCATGTCGCCCGTAAATGCTATGCGCTCCTGCGGAAGAAATATGACCACGTCGCCGCCGGTATGGGCACGACCAAAATGCAGTAATTGAATTTCTCGTGAGCCAGAAGCAACGACCTGAAATAAAGTCATTTTATCTTGCAAGGTGATATTCGGTGGTGTTGGATTCACTTCAGGAATAGCATTCATGTAATCTGTTTGCACACGCAATTGCTCTTGCAAGCGCGATTTACGAGAAGGGTCAGACTCCTGATTCACTTGTATTTCAAGATTGGAAACCATTATTGGCACAGGATCGGAAAAGCTCTTAAAAGTATTTTCTTCGAGAACATTTCCTATTTCGCCGTTTAACTTAGCCCTAGTAAATTCATGGCCAATAATCTCAACACCTGGCGGGAAGGATTGATTGCCGTGGGCATGGTCAAAATGATAATGACTATTCACCAGATAGCGGATAGGTTTGTCAGTGATCACCGGGATGGAATCTAACAACGCCCGAGAGGCAGCTGGCGTTACATGCGAATCCACAACAAGGGTATCGAATTCACCCACTAATACCATCGCGTTACTCATGGTATGAATACTGCCATTACCACCGACAAACCAAACACCTTCAGCAACTTCTTCAAATCGATGAGAATCTGATTCAACAATTCTGCCCTGTGCGCTCAAGGCCTCTGGTAGTAATAACAGAAAGGAAATGAGATGAATAAGCCCTAGCTTGCGTATTTTTCTATACATAGGTTTAGTCCTATTTTGGTCCTATTTTTTTAGTACTTTAGAGCGCGCAGTGGCGTAACCAAAATGCGCTTACTAACGTTTGAGCTCTATAATAGCCAGGGAAAGGCACATTATCGCACCATCTATACCCTGTAAAAAAGCAAAAGCGGGCTAAAAGCCCGCTTCTTTTTGCACTATTGAGAGCACTTATTCTACCTGCTGTTTGCGCAAATTATTCTTTGCGTTCGTAATGACCCATAAGCATGCCAGTACCTATCACATGGCCATCAATTGCTTCCAACAATTGATCCTTATTAAGCCCTACCGCTAAGTCAAGATCTTCATCAAGCGCATATATTCGAAAATCATATTGGTGTAATTGGCCATTTGCCGGAGGACGAGGACCGAAGTAGCCGGAGCGACCCAAGCCATTGTTGCCATTAATCATACCTGCTAATCCGTCAACCATAGGCTCGGCTTCAGCTACCAAACCACCAGGCAGTCCACTCGCAGTAGCTGGAATATTGTAGACAACCCAATGTACGAAAGGCGCCTCCATCATACCAATCTCGACAACTTTAGGGTCGTCACAAATTAGGGCTAGAGATTGCGTTCCTGCTGGCAAGTTTGACCAGCTCAGGTCAATGGAAGTATTAGCGCCATAGGCAGAATTCTCCTCCGGCACCATGCCATGATGATCAAAAATAGAACTTGTCACAGTAATCGTGTCTTCCATGTCTTGGGCCGCCAATAGCATTGAAAATACCAATGCCGGTGCGGCTACCATAGCTGTTAAAAACGTCTTCATTTTTTTCTCCTCAAGTTTGGTATTGAATTTTCATTTTACTTGTTCAGCATTGTGTATTGTTGAGCTAATATTTAACTTACTTCTTAGCATACTCAATACCCTCAGCTTTTTCTCTAAGTAGGTACTTTTGCACCTTCCCAGTCGAAGTCTTATCGATAGGACCGAAAACTACTTTTTTTGGTATCTTAAATCCAGCTAATTCTTCCCGACAGTAAGCAATAAGTTCATTAGAGCTCATTTCTACGCCAGATTTTAAGCTAACGAAAGCACAGGGTACTTCACCCCATTTCGTATCGCTGCTTGCCACTACAGCAGCTTCCAGTATTTTCGGATGTTTGAAAAGCACTGATTCGATTTCCAACGACGAAATGTTCTCACCACCGGATATGATGATGTCTTTTGAGCGATCTTTTATCTGAGTGTAGCCATCTTCATACCATACTGCTAAATCGCCGGAATGAAACCACCCCCCAACGAAAGAGGCTTCTGTTGTGTCGGGGTTCTTGAGATATCCCTTCATAGTGAGATTCCCTCGCATAAAAATTTCACCCATGGTCTTGCCATCTTTTGGCACGGGTTGCATTGTTTCTGGGTCCGCTACCATTAGCTCATCTTGCAATGGCGCTCTTACCCCTTGCCTTGCCAACATCTCGGCTCGAGCCTCTACAGAAAGTTCTTGCCATTCTTCTTTTGGGGCACAGACCACACATGGACCATAAGTTTCGGTAAGCCCGTAAACATGAGTGACACTGAAACCCATATTTTCCATTCCTGCAATTACTGCAGGTGGAGGGGCGGCTCCTGCGGTCATTGCGGAAATCTGATGATCAATACCTTGCCTTAATTCATCTTCAGCATTAATCAGAGTATTAAGTACAACTGGTGCCCCGCAAAAATGCGAGACGTTGTGCTGTTTAATCGCCCTAAAGACTGCATCGTCTCTAACATGACGCAAACAAATACTAACACCGGCCACTGCTGCAAGCGTCCAGGGAAAACACCAACCGTTGCAATGAAACATTGGCAATGTCCAAAGATAGACTGGATGACTGCCCATGTTCCAACAAAGCACATTAGACACGGCATTCAAGTATGCGCCACGATGATGGTATACCACTCCCTTAGGATCCCCAGTTGTTCCTGACGTATAATTTAAGGAAATCGCCTGCCATTCATCACCAATCTGAAAGCATCGATAATCCTTATCTCCTGTATTAATAAAATCGTCGTAACTGCACTCACCTAACAATTCACCTTCTTGAAATTCTGGGTCATCGATGTCGATGACGATAGGTTTCTGAGGCAAAAAACCTAATGCTTCTTTTATCGTGGCGCTGAATTCTTTATCGGTAAATAAGATTTTAGTTTCTGCATGCCCCAAAATAAATGCGATGGCTTTTGCGTCGAGCCTTACATTAAGTGCATTTAAAACAGCACCGGTCATAGGTACGCCAAAGTGCGCCTCAAAAGTCTCTGGAGTGTTGGCCCCCATAAAAGAAACTGTGTCACCTCTACTTATACCGCGACTTTGCAAAGCTGAGGCAAGCAAACAAGATCGGTGATAGGTTTCTTCCCAAGTATAGGTTCGCTCCCCATGGATAATAGATGGTTTTGTAGGATAAACGCTGGCGCTTCGCTCCAGGAAACTCAAAGGCGTTAGGTGAGCAAAATTTGCTCGATTTTGATCCAGGTTCCGCTCATAGATGTTGTTTGTACTCATTTGTCTAAAACCTTATCAACTCAGCTGTATTACATAAAATCCATATCGCCTGCTGTGAGCCACCATTTACCATATAGATCAACGGAATGTGGACCGGGGTTCCAACTGTTGCAAGGTATCTCAATCCCAAGATGATTCTCAATTGCCGTCTCCGTTTTAACGGCATTGACCCAGCCTCTAGTAATCCATAATTTCAATTCCTTCCCTAACACGAGCTGGCTCAAATTAGTAAGCACCTGCTTCATGATTGAAGGCGGACATATTAGATCCATTACTAACAATCGGTGCTCATGCTCTTTTAAAAACACTGCTGCAATAGATTTTCCTGCTTCATCATTTAGGAAAACACATCGGTAGAGATCTGCCTCAGCGAATGGGTGGTCGAAATAGCGATACTCGATGTAGTTAAAGTGTCGATCTCCAATAATACCTGTAATGGTTTCTCGCTTCATCGACTGCCACAAATAACCGATATCTTGCTGGTGCTGAAAACTGGAAATATCTATTGGAACTAAATTAAAAGGAGATGTCACAGCTCCCTGATTAAGTGGATAGACCAACTCAAGAAATTCATCAGTCTTTTCATAAAGACCCAGCCTCAATGCAATATTCATTGCTTTCTGATTCGGGAAACCAAATCCCAGCAGATGATTGACTGTATTCCCTATTTCTCGCTCAAGAAAAGTCGCTGCGATCTTAAAAAATAAACTATTTTTGCCGTACTGCCTGCGAATCTCTGGAAGCACCATTACATCGCAAACTTGTATAGCGGTATTCGGCTCACCGAAATAGTGTATTTCTCGTGGCGCACCTCCATAATGGGACACAATTTCTCCACCTTTAGCCTTTCTCGCTACTACACACTTACCCCCACCCAAGTCATATTTCCATTTCCAGACATCTGGATTAAATGCAGTATCGAAACTCTTTTCAAATAAAGCTGAAATCTCGTCCAGTTCAAAACTGTCTATATCTCCATATTTAGCAAAAGCATATTCTCCACTGGAGTTACTATCTTTTTGTAGCCTGAATATTCGATAGCAGCGCCGATTGCTAATTAATTCGTCTTCAGTAACTGTAATTTCGTCCGTAATTTCCACTGCCGTTTTTTTTGCCATCTTTTTAAGTAAGCCAATACTGAAAACTGCATCGGCGGTATAGTCTAGGTCGTCTAATACCAGGTAGCTTAATCTTTCAGCGAGTTGTCGCATACTGCTTAGATTAGGAAGTGTCGACCTCTCTATCTTGGAATCATCATTTATATACTCGCCGAAAACTATTAACCTGCCTTGACCACGAAGCAATTCTCGTGTTTTGCTCAGCATGGACATTTGCTGCAAGTAGTGGTGGTTGCCTTCAACAACTATCAAGTCGAATTTTTCATCAGAGTACTGATCTTCAATCTCTCCATCTGCGAAAGAAAAATTGTAGCCTTCCCAGCTAGAAGCTGCCGGCGCTTCTTGATCAATCCACTTGACTCGATGTCCTTCTTTCTCAAAAGTTTTTGTCAAATAGGCAAAACTAAATCCGCATAGAAGAACCGAAAACTGTCGATCACCCCCGATATCATTTTTCCTATCGCAGCTAAGGTTACCTAAATCGAATATTTTTTCCGCAAATAGTCTTTGATGTTCCTGGTAGTTTTCATTTTCTAAGGCATTAGAACGAAGCCCATAATGCAAAAACTGACACTGCCCAAATTCTTGGGCAAGCAATTCCGCATAGGTTTTTTGAACCTCTGTCAATAAGGAGAAATCTTTAGAATTTAACAAGTTCTGCTTGTCTGTTATTGCTTTAATTCTGTGTCTAGGCAATATAACCCGCAGAGCAGACTTTGCCTAGTCATTCAAACTAGTTAGCGCTACAAGGAATGCGACAAAATGCCCTTAGGTTAGAAGCACTTATAAATGCTGGTTTGAGGTAGAATAGAATAATGTTGAAGTATCTAAAAATTTCTGAAGCCCTTAGCTTTATTGTCCCGATGGCTACTGATGCAGGCGCTTTGGCGCGCCAGGGACTCAAACGCCTACTGTTATTGCGCAGTTTTGTCACCTTAAGCAGTGTTTCAGGACTATTAATATTTCAACCCTTTTTAAACCTGGATGTATCTCCAAGTTTAATTACGGGACTAATCCTGGCAGTATTTATATCAGTGGCACTAGGTTATCGACGACTAAAATCGAGCGGAGTAGTCAGCAACATTGAGCTATTTAGCCATCTTTTAGTGGATGTTGTGATTCTTGTAATACTTCTTCTGTACACAGGCGGTGCCAGTAATCCGCTGATTTCATACTTGCTGGTTTTGCTTGCGGTGACTGCGACACTTCTGCCTAGATCATTTGTCAATTCTTTTGCCATGATGGGCATATTGATTTATACCTCGTTTCTGCTCCTTGATCTGCAGAGCGATCACGGCATGGATGCTGGACCTGCCCAACAAGAAGTCGTGTTTCAATTACACCTAGTTGGTATGTGGGTGATTTTCTTGGTGAGCTCTATACTAATTACAGTTTTTATTACTCATATGGCAAATGTCATAAAAGTACGAGAGTTAAACCTAGCAAAAGCGAGAGAGAATGAAATTCGCAACGAACAACTCGTTGCAATTGGCACCTTGGCAGCAGGTACAGCTCATGCCTTAGGAACGCCTCTTTCTACTATGGCTGTTCTCTTAACAGAACTCGACAAGTTAGACGCGGAAGAATTAAAGAACAGCGAAATCAAAGAAGAGATTTCAATACTTAAACAACAAGTAATCCGCTGCAAGCATTCTTTGACTCAATTAACACGCTACTACAACAAAGATAATCCAGAGCAAGAAGAAAATATTTCTTTGTCTTTGTTTGTTGGGGACATAAAAGATTACATCCTGAATATTCATCCAACTGCATCAGTTGATTTTATAATTGATTGCTTTGATGATCCTAAAGTTGCATCTAGCCTGAATGTAAGGCATGCCGTAATTAATATTATCGAGAATGGTATCAAAGCCGCAAAAAATCATGTCGAAGCTAAATTCAAGATAAATGGGGCGAACCCACCACAATTTGAAATATCTATTAATGATGACGGACCAGGCATTCCAACCGAGGTAATGGAGAGTATGGGCGAACCTTTCATTTCTGGCCGTAAGGAAAGCATGGGACTGGGTATCTTTCTTGCTAACGCTGCGGTTCAACGTTTAGGCGGTAGCATAGAAATGTTTAATCTAAAAATTGGTGGCGCGCTTGCATTAATCAAATTGCCGCTCCCAGATCACCAACAAGGCTAATCGGAATGGATTCAGAAAAAATACTTCTGGTAGAAGATGACGAAGTATTCGCCAGAGTAATCAGCAGAGCACTGAAACAGCGAAATTTTTCAGTGTCGCACGCACAGACTAGCGATGAAGCATTACAACTGATAGAGGAGTCTAATTTTACTTTCGGGATTCTGGACCTAAATCTTGGCGGAGAGACCTCACTAAATTTAATTCCCATTCTAAAAAAACAATTTCCGGAGATACAAATTCTAATTCTCACAGGGTATGCCAGCATTGCTACGGCTGTGGAAGCGATAAAACTTGGCGCTAATAATTACCTAGCAAAACCTGCCGATGCTGATGAAATCTTATCCGCAATGTTGGCACGTGATGGGATAAAAATGGAGCCAAATGAATCTGCTAGATTAGAACCGATGTCAGTGCGGCGTTTGGAGTGGGAGCATATTCAGCGGGTGCTGATGGAAAACAACGGTAATATTTCTGCCACTGCCCGGCAACTCAAAATGCACCGCCGCACTTTACAACGCAAACTACAAAAACGTCCCGTTGCCAAATAGCTCTCACCAATCTTTTATCTGGTTTTTCTAGAATGATAAGCTAGCGCCTGGTAAGCGGCGTCATACCTAGATGACGACCACCGTCTACAATTAAAGTCTCGCCAGTTACCACTGCAGGCCCTTGAATAAAGAATAGAATTGATTCAGAGACTGTATCCGCACTCGCAGTTACGCCTAATGGCGCACTTTTAATACTTGCTGACCTGGCCGCTTCGTAACGCTCTTCTCCCAATCCCTGCTTCAACCATTCGCCTTCGATAAAACCTGGGCAAACAGTATTTACTCTTATTGCAGGGCCTAATACTCGCGCCAATGATAATGTCATCGTTATCATAGCTCCCTTTGAGGCCGCATAAGCTATGCAACTTCCGACACCTGCCACCCCTGCTATCGAAGCAACATTAACGACTGCCCCACCTCCTTCTTGCTGCTTCATTTGTTCTGCAACAGCACGAGTCATTTGGTAAGCACCAATTACGTTTACGCCATAAATATTCTGAAAATCGTCAGCATTCAATCCTTCCAAATTATTATGATCAACAAACTTGGTCGTCCCAGCATTGTTAACCAAGGTATCAATACGCCCCCATTTTTCAATTGCAGCATTGGCCATGGCGCGGCAATCTTCATCATTCGCAACATTCGCCTTAAATACTAAAGTCTCTACTCCAGCTTTTTCACAATCAGCTGCAACCGCATCACCACCTGCAGAATTTGAGTTGTAGTTAATTACCACATGGCAGCCTAAAGCGGCTAATTGCCGCGCTGTTGCAGCCCCTACACCGCTACTAGATCCCGTTACAATTGCTACTTTATTTTTTAAATCTTTCACGACCTAATCGACCCCCTAAATAATTATTCATAGGAGTAAAAATTAGCACAAATCGGCCGAAAAACCTTCACACAGATAATGGCGTTCAAACACTCCATAACTCGGTTTAATCACATCAGAAATACATTGCAAAAATTCAGGCGGTCGTTACAATACGTAACACTTTTGTAAGTGGTATAATGTAAAGTTACGCAAATCCATAAATGTTCGGTGACTCGGGATATTTCAAACGACAGGGACGAACAACTAACGCCTTTCGAACTCCGCTCTACTGGAGTTGAGTAATATTAATTACTTAGCCTCCAAAGTAGAGGCGAGTTTTAAACTTGATGATCGCAATTGCTGAAAGAAGCTCTTGGAGGAAACATTGAAAAAGCAGCAATTACTAGCAGTAGTAATTCTAGTAGCGGTGGTTGCTTGGATGATGCTTCCACATAATGCTGAAACCGTAAACCTAGCCAGCCTGCAAACACCCGCTAGGGTGGTCGCTTTACCCGAAGGCCTAGCTGATTCGGAAAGTCCTGGCGTCGTAACTGTCCGGGCCGAACGTATTAACCCGCAGTCATACACTGAAAAAATTCGAGTCCGTGGACAAACTCAAGCTTTTCGACATGTGGAAATTCGTGCCGAGGAAGCTGGCCGAGTCATTGGACAGCCAATTGCGCGCGGTGCGCGAGTGCGAAAAGGTGATGTGCTTTGCGAAATCGCTATAGATAATCGCCAGGTTAATCTGGATGAGTCCTTAAGTCGTCAGGAGCAAGCGCAGTTCGAATATGCTGCCGCACTTGATTTACAAGAAAAAGGATTGCAGTCCGATGTAATCGTAGCCCAGCTCAAAGCTGCTCTGGAATCCTCTAGAGCCGCTGTGGCTCGCACCGAACTGGCACTGGCAAAAACAAAAATTGTTGCACCCTTCGATGGTATTGTAGAAACCCGAACAATTGAAATAGGTGACCTACTTAACATTGGAACTGTGTGTGCTTCAGTGCTGGATGACAGCCCGATGTTGTTAGTCGGCCTAGTACCAGAGCAAGATGTCGGCGCTCTCAGTGTTGGCGCCCAAGTTTCTGGTCGATTGTTAAGCGGAGAATATGTTGAAGGCACCGTTAGCTATTTAGCTAGAGCAGCCGATGCAATCTCTCGCAGCTACCGGATAGAAATAGAAGTGGATCCTCAGTATCAGGATTTACGTGAAGGCATAACGGTTGAGTTACAGGTAAATGCTAACAATGTAAATGCCTATAGAATTCCTTCCTCTGCTCTTACATTGGATGATACCGGAGCAATTGGCATTAAAATTCTGGACAGAAATAGCACGGTCCAATTTTATAATATTCAAATTGTTGGTGATGAAACCAACCAGTTAGATCCAGGAATCTGGGTAACAGGAATGCAAGGTGACATCACGTTAGTGACCTTAGGCCAGGAGATTGTGTTCCCCGGTCAGATTGTCGAAGCCAATTTCGATTGGGACCAGTAACGCTCTCCCCAGCAAGCCTTAATCCGCCAGATAGGAATTCCATGAAATCTTATATCGACGCAGCTATATCGAGATCGCGAACAACGTTAAGTATCTTTGCGGTCACTTTATTAGCCGGCTATGCCTCCTATTTAGCAATACCCATAGAAATGTACCCCGATGTGCAGGTGCCGATGGTTGTCACTACGATCATCCATGAAGGTATTTCACCAGAAGACGCTGAAAGATTATTAGCAAAACCTGCAGAGCTGGAACTCAAAACTATTGATGGCATAGTCGAAGTCACCTCCTTTTCTAGTGAAGGTGCTGCCACAATCATGACTGAATTTGATATCAATTTTGAGACTTCTACTGCACTGGCCGAAGTACGCGAATCGATCAACCGTGCCAAGGCACGTTTTCCTCAATCGACTGAGGAACCCATCATTCAGGAGATGTCTGCAGTCTCCATGCCCATCGTACAAATTGCTATTGGTGGAGAAGGTGTGCCTGAACGCACCTTACTGCGCATAGCAGAAGATTTACAGCGAGAAATTGAATTAGTTCCACAAATTCTCGAAGCTCCTATGGTAGGAAATCGTGAAGAGTTACTAGAAGCCGTTATTAACCCATCCAAGCTAGAGACCTACGGTATTCCAAATAGTGCCATTGTGCAAACGGTTACTAGCAACAATCGTTTAATCGCAGCGGGACAAGTTGATACCGGCCAAGGTAGCTTCTCGGTGAAGGTGCCTGGCCTCATAGAAGATGCCGATGACTTGTTTAACTTACCACTAGCTTCTACTGAAATGGGCGTTCTCACAGTCTCCGATCTCGCTGAAGTCCGAAGAACATTTAAAGATGCGACTCGCTACTCCTACGCGAACCATACGCAAACAATCTCGCTAAACATTATGAAGCGCAAAGGGGCGAATCTGGTTCAAGCTATGGAACAGATTGAAGTTATTGTAGATGAAGTTCGACCTACTCTCCCTCCTGCCGTAATCATGTCTTATATCAACAACTCAGTTCCAATCGCCCTCGAGCAAAATGCGGGCTTATCGGGGATATGGCAACTGCCATGGTATTGGGTGTTACTCGTTGTAATTGCGACTGTAGGCATACGCTCAGGATTACTGGTCACTCTGGCGGTACCTTTTTCATTCTTCTTTGCCTTCATCATTATCAACATGCTCAATTTCACTTATAACTTTATGGTGATATTCGGTTTATTACTTGGCTTAGGAATGTTGATTGATGGCGCCATCGTCATGGTGGAATATGCCGATCGCAAGATGGCTGAAGGACTAGATAGTCGAGAGGCCTACAAGGCTGCAGTGCACCGTATGTTTTGGCCAATTACTGCGTCAACAGCGACAACACTAGCGGCCTTCTTGCCATTGATGTTTTGGCCTGGCGTGTCTGGTCAATTCATGAGCTATCTACCAATTACTGTATTCGCTGTACTAATAGGCTCAATGTTTTATGCATTACTTTTTGCACCAGCCATTGGTGCGCTGATTGGTAAATCGAGCGATGCAGACAAAGTTTATTTACGCAGTCTGGAAGAAGGCGATCCAGCCAAAACCAGCGGTATAACAGGAATATACGCCGCCGTGCTTAAGCGAGCTGTTCGTGTTCCAGGCACTGTATTCATTCTCTCGATTACCACGCTAATCAGCATAATAATGGCTTATGACCGCTGGGGATCTGGTATTGAATTTTTTGTGTCTGCAGAACCACTACAAACACAGGTACAAATTTTTGCACGAGGAAACTACTCTCCCGCAGAACTGCGCACAATAATGCTAGATGCTGAAGATCGCATAGCAGAAATTGGCCACTACGAAGGCATCGTCACTCAATCTGGTGCCGGGGGTCAATCCGCCGGCCCAACTCAAGCAGCACCGGATTTAATCGGTACGATCTTTATCGAGTTAACCGATCGACGGACTCGAGAACTCAATGGTTTTGAAATCGAAAGCTTGTATCGAGAAGCAATTTCGGAAATTCCGGGTGTACGCGCAGAAATTGTAACCATTGAACAAGGGCCTCCAGTTGGCAAAGAGATTCAAGTAGAACTAGCTGGTGAAAACCTCGATCTATTGTTCTCAGAAGCAGAACGTATTCGGGCGTTCATGGAAACAGAAATGACAGGACTTATCGATATTGATGACACTGCCCCAATTCCTGGGATCGAATGGCAAATCAATGTAGATCGCGCCCAGGCTGCCATGTTCGGAGCCAACATGACTGAAATTGGCGCGGCTATTCAATTACTTACTAACGGTATTTTTATGGGGGACTATCGACCCGATGATAGTGAAGAAGAAGTAGATATTCGTGTGCGCTATCCAGCCGAATATCGTGGCATCGACCAACTGGATTCAATTCGAATAGGCACTGCCAATGGTCCAGTGCCTATTAGTAGTTTTGTTACTCGAGAAGCCAAGCAAAAGGTTAGCTCGATTCAGCGGGTTGATAGTAGTCGCGTTGTGTATGTTCGGGCAAATCCCGCAGACGGCGTTGTAGCTAATAACAAATTGCAGGAGCTTAGCGCTTGGATTGAAGCTAATCCACCTGTAGCGGGAGTGGAATTTCAATTCCGGGGAGCCAACGAGGAGCAGGAACAATCAGCCGCTTTTCTAATGCAGGCATTCGCCCTAGCCATGGCGTTAATGGCAATTCTCCTGGTTACCCAATTTAATAGTTACTACCAGGCTTTGTTGATCTTGTCGTCGGTCCTGCTTTCAACCGCTGGCGTACTACTTGGATTATTAACTACTGGGCAGACCTTTAGTGTCATGCTTACGGGCATTGGTATTGTTGCACTTGCGGGAATTATCGTGAATAACAATATCGTCCTCATTGACACCTTTAATGTACTGAAACGGGATCATCCAAACTGGTCTCTGGAAGAAATCATCGTTCACACTGGCGTACAACGATTACGCCCGGTGTTCTTAACTACGTTTACTACCGGATTTGGCCTACTCCCTTTGGCGATGGGAGTTTCTTTCGATTTACTCGGGGCAGAGATCGAAATAGGTGGACCTATCGCCTCGCAATGGACTGGCTTGGCCTCCACCATTGTTTTCGGTCTCTCTTTCGCCACCATTCTAACGCTAATCGTTACTCCTTCCATGCTGGCCATGCCGGATCGCCTGCGACGCCTGGTAAGCCGCACACCGAAGACGCAGCCACAGCCACAGCCAAGTTTAGGGGTCTAAATCCGGTCAAAACCAGCTTCTTTTGGTGTGCGTGTTTCCCATTTACTTGGAATAATTGAAAGCACCACTCCAATTATGTAAGAATAGCGTTACTCCGCGACAGACGAAAAATATTGATGGGACTGTTAGTCGCCTTTTTCTTAGTTAGTATTTTCTTTTCTTTTCTCTGTTCTATTTTAGAAGCAGTGCTGCTTAGTATCACCCCTGCCTATGTAGGAATTAAAGAGCAAGAAGAAGCCAAAATTGCTACAGACCTTGCTCGCTTTAAGGATGATATCGATAGACCTTTAGCAGCGATCCTTACCTTAAACACAATTGCTCATACCGTCGGCGCTATTGGTGTAGGATCTCAGGCAGCGGTCATCTTCGGCCCTAACTCTTTAGAATTATTTGGTCTTACACTGATTAGTTCGGAAGCATTAATAGCTGGCGGGATGACTTTATCTATACTAATTTTTTCTGAAGTTATTCCTAAAACGATCGGGGCGAATAACTGGGAATCCCTCACACCCTTCACTGTCCGCACACTCAAGATTATGCTGGTTTTGTTAGCCCCACTAATTTGGTTAAGCCAACTTATCACTCGTAATTTAAAAAAGGACAAAGATAAACCCGTACTTAGTCGCACAGATTTTGCTGTAATGACAGACCTAGGAAAAGAAAGTGGCGCTTTAGAAGAAAAAGAACAAAAAATTATTCAGAACTTACTCCAATTTAATGGCATATTAGTTAAAGACATAATGACGCCGCGCATAGTGGTGATAGCTGCCAATGAAGATACCACTGTACGAGAATTTCACGATGAACATGAAACACTGCCGTTTTCTCGCATTCCAGTCTACCGAGAAAATGGCGATAACATCACAGGCTATGCCCTAAAAGATGAATTGTTGCTCAATCTAGTTGAAGACAAGGACAACATCCCTCTAAGGGAAATTCGAAGGCCAATCATAATTGTACACGCCTCTTTACCAATCCCTGTCTTGCTCGATATGCTAATTTCTAAAAAAGAACACATGGCACTAGTTGTAGATGAATTTGGCGGCATGGAAGGCATCGTAACCATGGAGGATATCATCGAAACCTTACTTGGGCTTGAAATAGTAGATGAGTCTGACAACACCGATGATATGCAAGCACTAGCGAGAAAGAACTGGGAGCGAAGAGCTAAGCGAATGGGAATAATTTCAGCAGAATCAGATACTAATAACTAATTAGAAAATATATCTAACGTTCGTTCGATTCACAAAAGTGCTCAATACTTCAGAAAATAATCTCTTAACCTCTATCTGATCTTACCTAAATGCAATATTTTCATGTTTTGTGACAAATTGTAATTACCTCATTAAATAGAAAATGACTATGATAAGATTTTCAGAGTTTATGGTTTTGCGGCATTAGGGAAATGATTCGCTGACTGTAAATAGCTAAAGCTAGGAGCTTGGGGTTTTTCTTTGTTCCCCCCTTTTCTAAAGCATTGAGTGACTTTCAAGTTTCCTCTTTAGCGCATTTTTAGAAATATTCTCTACAACAACAGCGAAGCAATCAGTTATCCCTTCAATTAATACGTGTAGCGCTTTATTGGCGCTCGACTAGCACTCTATTTTAAAGAGCAGCTTGGTACTCCAAAATCTCTTTTGCTTTATGCATGTCAAAATAAAAAGGTATAAGTGTTACTTTCTAATCAATATACTTTGCTACAGAATAATTAAGCACATATATACTGCAGGCTTTGAATCAAACCCTAATTGAAGTCTATGGTTTTCTTAGATACGGTACAGAAAATATGCTTAGTGATAATCTCAGCGGTAAGTCCGATTTGCTATGATTACTTCCGCGATGATTAGCACCATGACAAGGCTGAGAATCCACCACCAGATACGCTGCGGTCGCTCCAGCTCTTCGATAAGCTGTGCGGTTTGTACTTCTCTAGATCTAACTGGGTTGGTATCTGGATTGATTATGGAATCATACAAATTTTCTACCGGAGTACGTGCAAAATTGGATTCCTCCGGCAATATATTAATGGCAAATCTAGACGACTCACCATCGATCTCCGTAGTGATAAACCCAGGAGTAGCTGCTTGAGTGACAAAGCTATCGTTGGTGAATTGGATTTCATTCCCATTGGCATCTACCGCGTTTATTACTTCTGCCTGTCCGCTAGGGTCAAGAGAAAAACTGTCGCCAATTTGATAGGCGCGCTGCTTCAGTTCAGGTTGTACTAAATGTCTTAAGGTTTCATGAACAAAAGGTAGGAACAAACCTTGTAGCGGTAAGTTATTCCATTCCAAGTCCATGGCAGAGGCAAAAAATATGACCTTCCCGTCACCGACTTCCCGTTCTACCAACGCGGGTTCGGTATTATCGAATTGCATCAACACTTCCGATTCAACATCAGGAATCAAACGCCAATGCCCCTGGAACCGAGCCGACCAATCGCTATCGAGCGGCCGCAAAATCGGATGTCGACGATCAAAATCAGCTATAACCAGATATTCATCCCCACTCATGTCTTGATTTTGCAATACGGCTGGGGCTATGGTTTCGAATTGGCGATTAAATGAGTCTGGATTAATCCTATCTCCTGGCGCAACCAAGAGCGCACCGCCGCTTTCTACGTATTCACTAATTGCCGATGCCTGGCCTGAACTTAAATCTCCCACATTAAGGAGTACTGCTACATCACTCTGCCTCAAGGATGCAGCGCTTAAGTCAGAAGGTTCGATTATTTCCAATTCAAAAGGAGATTCATCACCACTACTCACAGCCAAACCAAACCAGTGACCCTCATCATCAAACCAATTCTCAGAAGATTCCCCATTAACCACCAACACCCTGATTTTTGGCAATACTTCTACTGTAAAGAAATAAGAATTATCAATTTCGAAATTGTCACCGGTTACTCGAACTTCGCCAACATGGGTACCTTCGCTTTCGAAAACGGTTGTGAAGGTAACCACTTCTTCTGATCGTTCTCCCAAATCTACAGAAACTCGATTTACCATTTGACCGTCAATACTCAAGGTAACTTCCCCCTCATTTAAATAGAGAGTTCCCGTTGTTCTAACTCGAGCTAATATTTGTTGCTCTGTTGCATCTTCTAGTAATTGGTCTGGTGAACGCACATCAGTCAGCACTAAATTGCTGCTTTCTTCAGCACCGACGTCAATGCCGGTAAAGGCAACACCCGGAGCAAGATTCCAGCTTTCATCGGTGGACTGCACACCGATATCCTGAAAATCAGAAATCAAATAAACAGCTCGATTTTCAAAACGTGATGCCTCCAGCATTTGATCAGCAAGCCGTAGATTCGGCAAATACCGGGTGTTACCAAAGCCTGCTTCAGGTATTTCATCGATAGCGGCACGCATACTGTCGAGATCAGTAGTCAGTTCACGAACAGTTTCCGCAGAGTCTGAAAATCCAATTAGCGCCACTTCATCCCCGGCGGTCATACCCCCAAGGAGGTCTAGCGCTTCCTGTTTAGCCTGAGCAAAAGTATCTTGGTATTGCATGCTCATTGATAGGTCCAACATGATTACGGCAGACTGAGGATCTGCATCTAGTAATCGAGCAACTGATTGATTGATAAGCGGCCTAGCAAATGCCATTACTAATAGTATGATTACTGCAGAGCGGAGAAGTAGCAGAAAAATTTGCTGCAAATGTTGAAAAAGAATTAATTTCTTTGACGTCTTTTTCAAGAATCGAATCGTACTGAACATCAATTTTGGCGGCTTTTCACGACGAATTAAATGAATCGCGATAGGAATTAGCGCAGCCAATAATCCGAGTAAAATAAGAGGGGTCAGAAAAACCATTAGAAACTCTTGGCCCGCTTCGACATATAAGAAGACAAAGCCTCATCCAAAGACTGCGCAGTATTCAGCAAACAATAGTCGACGCCGCTGCTCTGACACTGTTTCCGACAATAAGATAGAAATTCATTGATATTTTCTAAGTAGGCTTTGCGAATAGCCGCTGGTGAAGTGATGTAGGATTCATTATTTTCCATATCAACAAATTCACTAGCTTCATTGAAAGGAAAATTCAATTCTGAATCATCCATAACCTGAAAAGTAATAACGTCATTACCCATGCCCCGCAAGTTTTGTAACGTATTAATAATTCGCTCTTCATCATCTAGCATATCGCTAATTAATATAACGAAACTTTTTTTATTAAGAGATGATGCCAGGTCAGTTAATGGTTTGACTACGTCAGTTTTATGCCCTGATTTTACTTGAGACAAAGCTCTCAAAATACGCATCAGGTGAGGCTGTCTACATTTTGCTGGAATATATTCTTTTATCTGCTCATCAAAGGTAATAAGACCAACCGCATCTCGCTGCCGCATAATAAAATAAGCAAGAGCAGAAGCTAGGGTAATTCCATAGTTTAACTTACTAATGCCACCGGAACTGTATGCCATTGATGCACTGGTATCCAATAAAATAACGCAGCGCACGTTAGTCTCATCTTCATATTGTTTGATGTAAAGCTTGTCACTTCTAGCATAGAGCTTCCAGTCGACATGTCGCATATCATCACCACGTTGATAGTGACGGTAATCATTAAACTCTACGCTGAAACCACGGTTGGGACTCTTGTGTAATCCTGATAAAAATCCTTCAACTACTACTCGCGCCCGCAATTCGAGATTGTCGAGCCCAGCTAATACACTCGGATCTAAAAAATTAAGCGAATCTGACATAAAAACAATTATCCGTTTTTTCTGTGCTATATATCAGATGCTGGTTCTGGAACTGCTGCCAGCAATCTTTCAATTACATTATCTGTAGTAACGCGCTCTGCTTCAGCGTGAAAGTTTAACAGTATCCTATGACGCAAGATTGCAGGTGCAAGTGCTCTGACATCACCGTATGACACGTTATAACGACCGAGCAATAAGGCTCTAACTTTGCCCGCGAGAATTAGATTTTGAGACGCTCGAATCCCGGCACCCCAACTTACCCAATCTTTAATAAATTCTGGCGCAGTATCAGACTGTGGCCGAGACGCATGAACCAAACGCACGGCATATTGAATGACGGCTTCCGCCGCAGGAACTTGGCGCGCGATGCGTTGAAAATCTAAGATGTCTTCACCTCCCAATGGATGCGCCAGCGCATTGTCGTGTGTTTGCGTCGTTTGTCTTACTACCGTCACTTCGTCTTCTTCAGATAAGTAACCTAATTCAATCTTAAACATGAAGCGGTCGAGCTGGGCTTCTGGCAAGGGATAAGTACCCTCTAGCTCTATCGGATTTTGAGTGGCCAGAACGAAGAAAGGGTTTGACATTGGGTAGGTAACACCGGCCGCAGTTACTTGCCGTTCTTCCATCGCCTCAAGCAAAGAAGACTGAGTTTTCGGTGGAGTTCTATTTATTTCATCCGCAAGCAGAATATTGGTAAAGATAGGCCCTTTGACAAATTTCAAGTTTCGACCCGCTTCGGTTTCTTCAACAACCTCAGAACCAACTACGTCGGCCGGCATCAAATCTGGTGTAAATTGAATCCGGCTGAAGTCAACTTGAAGAATATCTGCGACAGTTTTAATGAGCAACGTTTTAGCAAGCCCGGGGACTCCAGTCACGAGTACGTGGCCTCCACCAAATAAAGCAATCAGTAATTCATCAATAATATCTTCTTGACCAATGATGACTTTCTTTATCTCGGCAACAATCTTATCCCTACCTTCCTGCATACGTTTTACCAGCACGAGATCATCCTGATCTTCAATTTCTAATTGTTGTTCTGTATCTGCTGCTTCTGTCATTTCTAATTCCCGTTCATCAGTGACTAAATGCATAAATTAAAAAATTGATACCAATCTTATACGCCTCGTTCGTAAATTTAGTTGGGTAAGGTTCATAAAACGTATGCTCCCATCCATCACCGAGGTCAGTATTATAATTCGCCACCATCATTACTCGTCCATCATCGTCAAGAACAGCATAAATTTCCGGTGGATAGCTTGGATCATCGAGATTCATAAATCCGCCAAAATCCCAGGTCACCATGCGACCTGGCACCTGCGCAAATTCATCGATGTCAAAAAATATGTGGAACATTTCATGACTAGGGTCTAGTTGAATAATCTCGCGATCTGGAAATATTTTGCGAATTTCCACGAACATATCGTCCAGGTGAGGTTGACCCCAAAAATCGTCAACCATAACGAAACCACCACGAAACATATACTCACGTAGTGCTTCAATTTCTTCTGGCGAAAAGTTGGGGCCACTATAAGAAGAGCCAATGGGTACTCTCTTCCAATTCATATAAAGGAAGATATGCTCGTACAAGCGCGGATCAGTTAGTTGTATATATTCATGGTTGCGAGGATTAGTCTCTACATTAGTGTAGCGCATCACTCCCCTGAGAAAATTCTCATCAGAATCAGGATAATCTGTGTCCCACCACCCTCTGCGGCTGAACGAAGATCGACCACCTTGATAGTTGGTGTACTGTCCACGCATCCAAGTAAATTCAGTAATCTCGTTGCTATAGATAGACAGATCCTCGTTGTCACCACCAAATTGCAAAACTTGGCCGAATGCCGAATAGAAAGATAATACCAACCCGATAGCGAGGCTAATTTTTACTAGAGTAGATCGCACTAATTTTGACTTCCATTGACAGATTCCAATAATACTTGCTGCGCGCGTCGATAACTCGGTGCTATCTCAAGCGCATATAGCACGCTCTGCTTAGCTTCCGCGACTTGACCGTTACGAAGGTAGGCTTCAGCTAGATCTGTGCGAGCCTCAACTGGATCGTTAATTTCTAATTTGAGCAGCACTTCATACTCTGTGACTGCCAGAGCTGGATCATCAACAAGATTCGCATAACGTGCTTTTAGCTCATGGACCGAACTTCGATAGGGGTCTACTTGAATTGCACGATCAATGAAATAAGAAGCTCGGTCAAGATTCTCATCCTCTAAAGCGGCATCAGCTAGAATCATCGCAGAATCATAGTCATGCTGGAGGTTTTCCAACAAGGTTTCTAACCACCGTAATTGCTCATCTCGGTTTTCTTCTGTTTCATAGATCTGTGATAACACTAGTGCGGGGCTGGGATATCCTGTGTACGTAGGAAGCATGTCATGAGCAGTTACCAAATGAAATTTGGCTTGCTCAAAATCTTCCTCCTTAAACAAAACTATACCTAATTGCAAATGCGCTTGAAAATCTCTCCCATTTTCTTCAATCCGTGCCCGCATATGCTGCTTTAGTGACGCATTATTGTATAGCTCCGCCAATATAGCGCTGGAGTTTTCACGAACACCATGACCGTGACCATCGCCCTCATCAGGCACATCTTCGGAATGAACATAGACATTGATTTCTGCAACGCGTCGATCAATCCAATTTTTGAACCCCGTGTTGAATTGATCCAAGCTCAGTTGAAACACTTCATCGAAACGAACCGATTCCTCTTTTACCACAGCATACTGATCGATAAATTCAACTAATTTTTCAAAGCCGTATTCTTCGGTAATGTAATCAACTACTAGATAAGACTGAAAATAAGCAAATCCTAAATCAGCATTATTTTGAGCTCCAGAAAATCCTGAATTAAGATCTTTAATATGCAACAGCTTTTCGTCAGCTGCAGCCCTGACTAGATCCAATCCTT
>Ga0206683_10000662_pt1 | contig 24641 bp, 20 predicted proteins | sample M280m12015metaG_FD_155483 | JGI IMG/M metagenome (GOLD analysis project Ga0206683, IMG submission 155483) | Ammonia-oxidizing marine archaeal communities from Monterey Bay, California, United States - M2 80m 12015 | ecosystem: Environmental > Aquatic > Marine > Intertidal zone | place: USA...
AAATGGAAAAACTACAATTGTTAGTCTTTTACATCAGCTTTTCTCCCTTCTTAATAGAAAATCTGGTATGATATCTACAATTGAAAATAAGATAATAGATAAGGTAATTCCATCAACGCACACAACGCCTGACCCATTGCAGATTAATTCTCTTCTATCTAAAATGGTTGATGCAGAATGTGAGTACTGCTTTATGGAGGTTAGTTCACATGCTTTGCATCAAGAAAGGGTTGCAGATTTGAGTTTTGATGGGGGAGTCTTTACAAATATCACAAACGATCATTTAGATTATCACACAACCTTTTCTGAATATCGAGATGTAAAGAAATCTTTTTTTGACTCTTTAAGTGCTGAGACTTTTGCTTTAGTTAATAAGGATGATAAAAATTCTACAAAAATGCTTGAAACTACAAAAGCAAAAAAAATAACATATGCTTTAAAATCTATGGCAGACTTTAATTGTAAAGTAATTGAAGGACACTTTGATGGAATGTTACTAATGATTAACAATTTTAGTGTATGGGTAAAATTAATTGGTGATTTTAATGCCTATAATCTTTTATCTGTTTATGCAGTAGCGAAGTTATATAGATTCTCAGATTCTGATATTTTAACAGCTTTAAGTATGTTAGATTCAGCAGAAGGAAGACTACAGTTTTTAAAAAATCAAAATTCAATAATTGGAATTGTTGATTATGCACATACAGAAGATGCTTTGAAAAACGCATTAATAACTATAAAAAATTTAAAGACAAATTCGCAGAAATTAGTTACAATAATTGGTTGCGGTGGTAACAGAGATAAAAGTAAACGTCCATTCATGACAAAGGTTGCCTGTGAATATAGTTCTGTTGTTATTTTAACATCTGATAACCCAAGATTTGAAGATCCTGATCTTATAATTTCTGATATGCTGTCAGATTTAAATGCAAATCAAAAAGAAAAGGTCTTGTCTATTAATAATAGAAAACAAGCTATAATGACAGCAGGTAAGCTAGTAACTAAAGATGATATTATTTTTCTTGCTGGAAAGGGTCATGAAAAATATCAAGAAATTAAAGGAAAAAAGTTGCCATTTGATGATGTAATTGAGTTAAAAAAATCACTTAATATAATTTAATTTTATGCTATACTACATATTTGAATTTCTACAAAATAATTATGATTTACCTGGAGCTAGTGTTTTTCAATATATTTCTTTTCGTGCAGCTCTGGCTGTTATAACTTCATTAGTGGTCTCTCTGGTTTTCGGTGGTCATATTATTAGATTTATTGAGAGTAAACAAATTGGAGAAGAAGTTAGGGATTTAGGCTTAAAAGGTGAAGATGTCAAGAGGGGAACTCCAACTATGGGTGGGCTTATAATTATATCTGCAATACTAATACCAACGCTGTTATTCACAAAATTAGATAATATCTATATTCAGATCATGATTGTGTCAACCCTATGGTTGGGGATAATTGGTTTTATTGATGATTATATTAAAGTCTTTAAAAAAAATAAAGAAGGATTAGCCGGAAAATTTAAGATATTTGGACAAGTAGGTATCGGTATAATTGTTGGTCTAGTAATGGTTTTTCACTCAGATATTGTTATTAAAGAAGATAGTTCAGTTATATTTAATGATATTAATTTAGATTCAAATATTACTCCCACTAAATCTTCAAAAACAACCATACCCTTCTTTAAAAATAATGAGTTCGATTATCACAGATTAACTTCATGGATGGGTGAAGATGCTAAAAAATATGCATGGGTATTATTTATTTTTGTTGTAGTACTAATTATCACTTCTGTCAGTAATGGTGCAAATTTAACTGATGGATTAGACGGATTAGCAGCTGGATCTTCTGCAATCATCGGTGTAACTTTAGCATTATTCGCCTATGTTTCTGGAAATATTATAGCTGCAAACTATCTCAATATTATGTATATACCTAATTCTGGAGAATTAGTGATTTACATGTCAGCATTTGTTGGAGCATGTATTGGTTTTTTATGGTATAATTCATTCCCGGCGCAAGTATTTATGGGAGATACTGGTTCATTAGCATTAGGTGGAATCATTGCTGTATTAGCAATATTAATAAGAAAAGAATTAATGATTCCTCTCCTTTGTGGCGTCTTTTTGATAGAAAATCTATCAGTAATTATACAGGTGACTTATTATAAATACACAAGGAAAAAATTTGGTAGTCCAAAAAGAATCTTTTTAATGGCGCCACTGCATCATCACTTTCAAAAATTAGGTATGCATGAGAGTAAAATTGTAACTAGATTTTGGATAGTTGGGATTATACTCGCTGTTATGACTATAGTAACTCTAAAATTAAGATAATGAGTAAATCTGTTGCAGTCATAGGTGCAGGTATAAGTGGTTATGGAGCTGCTATTCTAGCAAATAAGAAAGGTTATGATGTCTTTGTTTCTGATAGAAATAAAATATCTAATGATTTTAAGAAAATATTTCTACAAAACAATATAGCTTGGGAGGAAGGAAAACATAGTATTAACAAGCTTTTAAAAGTTAATGAAGTTATTAAGAGCCCTGGTATTCCGACAAATACTAAAGAGCTTAGAGCAATTAAAGCAAACAATATTCCGATAATTTCTGAAGTAGAATTTGCATTTAGATATTCTAAAGCAAAAATTGTATCAATTACAGGAAGTAATGGAAAAACAACAACATCCTTATTACTAGGCCATATTCTTAAAAAGGCAGGATTAGATGTGTTAATTGCTGGAAATATTGGTATAAGTTTTGCATTATCAATTTCAGAAAGAGACTATAAATATATTGTATTAGAGTTGAGTAGTTTTCAGCTTGATGATATAAAATATTTTAGAAGCGATATAGCTATAATATTAAATATAACACCAGATCATCTCAATAGATATAACAATAACTTTAAAGATTACATTTTATCAAAAAGAAGAATTACAGAAAATCAAATTTCATCTGATTCATTAGTTTTTAACATTGATGATCCTAATCTAAACTCTTTAAAAACTAAAGCAAAAAAATATCCTTTTTCAATTTTATCTAAGCAGATTGAAGGTGGTTATCTAAGTAACAATAAAATAATTATTAATCAAAATTATATAAATATGACAATTCAAGAACTAGCATTACAAGGTAAGCATAATATTTACAATTCTATGGCAGCATCTATAGCGGCTAGAGTTTTTGAGGTAAAAGATTCTGTAATTAGAAAATCATTAATGGATTTTCAAAATATTGAACACAGGTTAGAATATGTTTTAACAGTTCATGGAATAGATTTTATAAATGATTCTAAGGCAACAAATGTTAATTCCTGTTGGTTTGCCTTGGAGAGCATGAAGAAAGATGTTATTTGGATTGTTGGTGGAGTAGACAAGGGAAATGATTACCTCCAGCTCAACGAGATGGTTTTAGATAAAGTGAAGGCAATAATATGCTTAGGCAAAAGTAATAATAATATTATTGAGGCTTTTAAAGATAAAGTTGATACAATTGTTCAGGCATCTTCAATGAAAGAAGCAGTTAATCATTCTTATACCTTAGCCAATAAAGGTGAGGTTGTTTTACTTTCACCCGCATGTGCAAGTTTTGATTTATTTGACAACTTTGAACAAAGAGGTTTTGAATTTAAAAAAGCTGTAAGGTCATTGTAATGGTAAGCATAATAAAAAACATCAAATTTAAAGGAGATTTTACGATCTGGATTGTTGTTTTTGGACTATCATTATTTTCAATAATGATAGTATACTCTGCTGCAGGTTGGGTTGATTTAACCGGTCATATAGTTAAGTTATTTATTGGTTTATTTGCAATGTATATTGTTCACTTAATACCATTTAAATATTTTTCAAAATTAGGTCAAATTGGATTTTTTGTATCAGTATTGTTGTTGATAATGGTCTTTTTAATAGGAGTATCAGTTAATGGTGCATCAAGATGGGTAAGTGTAGCAGGATTACAATTTCAACCATCAGATATAGCTAAACTTACTATTATATTATTTATGGCACGTCAGATTAGTATTAACAGAGATAATCTAAATAATTTATTTAGTTTTTTAAAATTTGTTCTCGCTCCATTGCTTTTAGTCTGTATGTTAATTTTGCCTAATAACTTTTCTACAGCAGCACTAATCTTTATAAATGGAATAGTTTTAATGTTTATAGCTAAGATAAAGGTTAATTTGATTGCAAAAGTGTTAGGTTATTCCTTTCTGTTAGCAATTCTAATTTATGGATCAGCAAAATTTACACCTTTTGGAACGAAAATATTTCCAAGGTCAGCTACATGGGTCAGTAGAATTGATAGTTATTTCATTAGTGATAGTACTGAACGGATGGATAAAGATTATCAACAAACACAAGCTCTAGTTGCAATACAAAATGGCTCTTTTTTTGGGCTTGGTCCAGGTAAAAGTACCCAAAGAAATATTTTACCATATTCAGAATCAGATTTTATATTTGCAATAATCATAGAAGAGTATGGCTTAGTAGGTGGGTGCGTGATTTTATTATCTTACTTAATATTGCTTTTTAGATCTATTAGGATTTCATTAACAACTAAAAGTATATTTGGTAGCTTAATTGTTGTCTCGTTGATGTTTTCTTTAGTTTTTCAAGCTCTTGTAAATATACTTGTTTCAATTGGAGTATTTCCTGTTACAGGGCAGACTCTTCCTTTGATTAGTATGGGAGGCACATCTTTAGTATTTACTTTTATTTCTTTAGGTATAATGTTAAGTGTTAGTAGAACTTCTATAAAAGGTGAATATGAGAAAGCTTAAAATTATTATTAGTGGTGGTGGTACTGGAGGGCATATATTTCCTGCTATAGCAATAGCTAAATCAATAGAAAAAAGCGTATTAGATGTTGAATTCTTATTTGTTGGCGCAAATGATAGAATGGAAATGCAAAAGGTTCCAGCCGAAGGATATAGAATTATTGGCCTTTGGATAAGTGGAATTCAAAGAGGTTTTAGTAAAAGAAACATTCTATTTCCTTTTAAAGTTCTTCACAGTATCGTTAAAGCAAAAAATATAGTAAAAGAGTTCAAGCCAGATTTAGCTATTGGAACAGGTGGTTATGCTAGTGCACCTTTATTATATGTTGCTGCAAAAAAGGGGATTCCTACTTTAATTCAAGAACAAAACTCCTATCCTGGAATAACTAATAAGATCTTGAGTAAATATGTGCAGAAAATATGTGTTGCCTACGATGGTATGGATCGATTCTTCTCTACTAAAAAGCTTATTCATACTGGCAATCCAATTAGGCGTGAAATATTAGGTTTTGAAACTAAAAAAGTGATAGCTAGTATGCAGTTTAAAATTGATGTATCTAAACCTACAATTTTAGTTATTGGAGGAAGCTTAGGTGCATTATCTATAAATAAAGCAATAGCAAATAATATACAATTAATAATGAACTTAGGCATAAATTTAATTTGGCAGACAGGGGCCATGTTTAAAATTAGATCTGAAGAATGTCTATTAGGTATTAATTCAGATAGAGTTAGTGTACATACTTTTATAGAAGAAATGGATCATGCTTATGCAGTTTCTGATATAATAATTTCTAGAGCAGGTGCTATTGCGATTTCAGAACTTTGTTGTATTGGTAAGCCTGTTATATTAATACCGTCCCCAAATGTGTCTGAGAATCATCAATATAAAAATGCACAATCACTAGTTAATAAGAATGCTGCTCTTCTTGTAGAGGATTCGAATGCAAATAGTAAACTTGTATATACGCTAAAAGATTTATTAAATAATGAGGATCTTATGGTTTCTTTAGGTAGTAATATTAAAAAAATTGCTGTAACAAATGCAGCTGATAAAATTGCAAAAATTGCATTAGGATTAGTTAAATGAACGTAGATCTATATAAGAATATCTTTTTTGTTGGTATTGGCGGTATTGGAATGAGCGCTCTAGCTCGATATTTTAATAAAAAAAATAAATCTGTATATGGCTATGACATGACTAAATCTGATTTATGCATACAACTTCAAAATGAAGGGGTTGACATTATCTATAATGATAATTCCAGTAATATTTTTCAGGAAATATACCAATCAGATACTAATGAAACATTAATTATATACACTCCCGCGATACCTTCAGATAATAACATTTTACAATTTTTTAATGACAGATCTTTTGAGATAATTAAAAGATCTGAGGCTCTTGGGTATATCTCTAAAGATGCATACACTGTCGCTATTGCAGGAACACATGGCAAAACTACCACATCTACAATGCTGGCACATATTCTTAAGTCATCGGGTAATAATCCAACTGCTTTTCTAGGTGGAATTAGTCATAATTATAACACAAATTTCTTATTTTCTGAATCCAGTAGTATATTAATAGTAGAGGCTGATGAGTTTGACAGATCTTTCCTACATCTCCATGCTGATATTGCAATTATTACATCTATTGATGTCGATCATTTGGATGTTTATAATGATAAAAGTGATTTGTTGTTAGCGTTCAATCAATTCGTAGCTCAGATCAAGCTAAATGGGTTTTTAGTAATTGAAGACTCAGTTAAGCATGAAATAGAACTCAATAAACAAATAAATATTGAAAGTTATTCTACAACTTCTATTTGTGATTATTATTCAGAAAATATTAGCTGTAATAATAGTAAGATGATTTTTGACATGAAGTTTTGCAAAAATAAGTTTATTAATAATATTGAGCTAAATATGCCAGGTAATCATAATGTAAGTAACGCAATGTCTGCAATAATTGTTTCATCATACTTAGGTGTAGATAAAAGTAATATTAAAAAAGCTATAAAAACTTTTAATGGAGTGTACAGAAGATTTGATATACATATTGATAATAAAAAACTAGTTTACATAGATGATTATGCTCATCATCCTGAGGAGGTTTTAGCTACAATTAACACTACAAAGATAATGTATCCATCAAGAAAAATTACGGTTGTTTTTCAGCCACATTTATTTAGTAGAACAAAAGATTTTGCAAAAGAATTTTCAGTTTCTCTTAAAGATGCTGATGATCTTGTTTTGTTAGATATTTTTCCTGCAAGAGAAAATCCAATTGAAGGAATCGACTCATATATGTTGTTAAATTTATGTACAAATAATGAAAAAGAAGTATGTACTAAAGATTCTTTAATTCCATTACTCAAAAATAAAAAAATTGACATATTACTAACATTAGGTGCAGGTGATGTTAGTACTTTAGTACAACCAATAAAACATATGTTAAACTAATGAATAAAGGAATTACATTTTTTATAAATTTAATACTAATTGTTATTTTAATAGGATTAACTTCTGTGACAAATGACAGACAAAGTGTTCAAGAAAATAAATTAAAAGAAATTATAATTATAAAATCGAATAATAATTTTGTGAATAAATCTCAACTGTTAGATTTTCTTCAGCGTAATAACATTCAGCTTGATATGCTTATTTCTGATTCATACAGTAAAGATAAATTAGAAAAGTTAGTTGAATCTCATGCAGGTATTAAAGATGTTGACGTCTTTTCAAATCAGAAAGGAGAAATTAAGATTAGAGTTCAACAAAAAAAAGCTATTGCTAGAGTGAAAAGTAGTACTGATGATTATTTTTTAGATGAATATGGGTTTGAGATGTTGAAGCCTGATAATTGTACTCAGAAACTGATAGTTTTTACTGGAGATATTTCAAATAATGATCACAAGGAGATATTTTCTTTAATTAATACAATTAATCGTTCAGAATTTTGGAGTGCTCAAATAACTCAAGTTCATTTTGAAGATAATGATGTCATATTAATCCCTAGAGTTGGTAATCACAAAATAAAAGTAGGTGATCTTAGAGGTATCTACGAAAAACTTGATAAACTATATCACTTTTATAAAGTTGTTATACCAAATAAGGGCTGGGATTTTTACAAGGAAATTAATTTAAAATATAACAATCAAATTGTTTGTACAAAAAAATAAATAAAATGGAAGATAGTTTGAAATATTTACCAGAAGGATCTTACATGGTTGGACTTGATATTGGTACAACAAAAATATCTGTAATGATAGGTAAAAAAAATCAGTATGGTAAGCTAGAAATTCTTGGTTCAGGTCGAGCAATTTCAATTGGAGTTACAAGAGGAATTGTTTCTAATATTGATAAAACAGTTTCATCAATAATGTCAGCTATCAATGAAGCCAAGCAAAAGTCAGGAGTAGATTTTAAAGATGTTTTTGTTGGGATAGCAGGACAACATATTAAAAGTCTTCAGCACAGAGGACAGATTGTTAGAGATAATGTTGATGTTGAAATTGTAAAAGCAGATATTGACAAATTAAAATCCAATATGTTTAAACTTATTACAATACCAGGGGAAGAGGTTATTCATGTTATACCGCAAGAATATACTGTTGATGGTGAAGACGGTATTGAAGATCCTATTGGAATGGCAGGCGTAAAACTTGAGGCAAATTTTCATGTAATTACAGCTCAAGTAGGTGCTGTTAGAAATATTATGAAATGTGTAGAAAAATCTGGTTTAACTCCAGTTGATTTAGTCTTGGAGCCATTTGCATCTGCTCTTGCAACTCTAGATGCTGATGAGTTGCGTGAAGGAGTTGCACTTGTTGATATAGGAGGAGGAACAACTGATGTGGCAATTTTTTTAGGAAATATTATTAGACATACAGCAGTTATACCATTTGGAGGAAATGTAATTACAAAAGATATTAAAAGTGGATTGGAAATTTTAGAAAATCAAGCAGAACTTCTTAAAACAAAATTTGGCTCAGCTATGTATACGGATGACCAAGAGAATGTGATGGTGTCTATACCAGGATTAAGAGGACGTCCTGCTAAAGAGATTGCTATTAGGAATTTATCTGAAATAATAGGTGCTAGATACAAAGAAATCATAGATTTAGTATACCATGAAATCAAAGCTTCAGGCTATGAAAGTAAACTGATGACAGGAATTGTTCTTACAGGAGGTGGATCTTTGATAAAGAACTTAAAGCAGCTTGTTGCTTACGTTTCAGGCAAAGAAACTCGCATTGGATATCCTAATGAACATCTTGGATCTGATTCTAAAGATTTGGTAGTTAGCCCTATGTATTCAACAGGTGTTGGACTAGTTTTAAAAGGGTTTGAATATCTGGATCAGAATCCAGAAAAGTTTAAATCATTAGTAACAACTAAGGATAATATGGAAAGTTCAAATCAAGAAGATAAAAGTGAGCTATCATTACTTGATAGGATTGGTGGTTGGTTCACAGATGAAAATGTAGATTAAAAAATAAATTAAAAAATAAATTAAAAACCATAATTATGAATTCAATAGAATCAGGAATAGATTTCCAAATGCCAAAAAATCAATCCTCACAAATTAAGGTAATGGGTATTGGAGGAGGAGGTAGTAATGCAGTAAATTATATGTTTGAACATGGTATAAAAGGAGTTGACTTTGTCATTTGTAATACAGATGCTCAGGCATTAGAGGCTAGCCCTGTACCAAATAAGATTCAGCTTGGTATTGATTTGACAGAAGGTTTAGGGGCAGGTTCAAATCCAGATGTAGGAAGGGGGGCTGCTGAGGAAAGTGCAGAAAGAATAACTGAGTTACTAGATGCAAATACTAAGATGTTATTTATTACTGCTGGAATGGGAGGTGGAACGGGAACTGGTGCTGCTCCTGTAATTGCAGAAATTGCTAAGGATAAAGGTATATTAACAGTTGGAGTTGTTACAATTCCTTTTTCAACTGAAGGTGGTAATAGAAGACAATATGCTGAAGAGGGGATTAATCAATTGAAAAATTATGTAGATACACTATTAGTAATTAATAATGAAAAACTTATTGAAGTATATGGTGATTTAACGTTTACTTCTGCATTTGCAAAAGCTAATGAGGTCTTAAATACTGCTACAAAAGGAATAGCTGAAGTTATATCTCAGCATTTATTAGTTAATATTGATTTAAATGATGCTAGAAAAGTTTTAGAGAATAGTGGTACAGCAGTTATGGGGCAAGCTAAAGTTGAAGGAGAGAATAGAGCAATAGAAGCTGTTATTGAAGCCTTAGACTCACCGCTATTGAATGATAATGATATTACAGGCGCTCAGCAAGTATTGTTAAAGATTGTAACAGGTGATGGTGAAGGAGAGATAAAGATGTCAGAGTTATCCAAAATTAAAAATAAGATTCAAGAAGCGGCTGGTAGAGATGTTAATATTATTGAAGGAATAGGAATTGATACTGATTTAGGTATGTCGATAAGTGTTACTGTCATTGCGACAGGTTTTGAACAACGAAAAAAACCAAAAAATCCAACTACTATTAGCTTAAATGATAATTATTTAAATTCTGTGGAATCTAATGCTATAGTTGAAAATGTTGATTTAGGAATTGAGTCCCAAAATGTGTCAAATCATATACAACAGACGCTAAATTTAGATGATGAGATAAATGATGAAGTTAATAACATTCAGTCTCAAGAGAAGCAAGATAAAGTTGAGCCAATTGACAAAACTGAAGCTGATTCAGTTTCTGAAAAGATTATTTTTAATCTTAATGATGTATCAGATTATAATACGCAATTAGATGAAACTGCTGAAGAAGTAATAGAATCTATTATTTTAGAAAAAGAACCAGAAATAACAGGATCAAAGATTGAATTAGATTTAGATAATGAAATCAAAGAGGAATCAACATTAAATACATTTGAGGGCGCGAACTTAAATACAGAAGGACTGAAAATTGAATCAAGAGAGAGAGAATCTAGATTAAGAAGTATTTCAATGCAATTGCGCACTCCTTCTGGTCTAACTTCACTTGAAGATATTCCTGCATATAAACGTAATAATATAGATATTAGTGAAACACCTCACTCTTCTGATAGCGAAGTATCATCTTTTACTCTTACAAATGGTGAAAACAATATCACAGAGTTAAAACAGAATAACACTTTTCTACATGACAATGTAGATTAATAATTTTTTACTTGCTATGCTAAGCATAGTTCTTCTTTTTAATTAAGATACTTTTGCAAATAAGTTTAACAATGTTTAATAAATAAGTTTGTTGCAAATGACTAAATCTACTCAGATTTTATTTAAAAAAGATAATGATGGTTTTACTAAAGAATTAAATTCAACGGTTAAATCAAATTTGTCAAAAGATGAACTTAAAAGAGCAGTTTTTTTACTTTGGATGAAGCTGTTCTTTTACTTATTATTTTTCTTTGTCTCTATTTATGTGTTATACATCAATCCATATGGTGATAGTTTCTTTTACTTATTGCTTAATTATACTTTAATTGGAACTAGTGGTGTATTGCTAGCTTTTAATTCTGCCCACGATGCTTGTCATCAAACTTTTTCTAAAAAAAAATGGTTAAATGATTTTATCTTTTTTTTTACGTTTAATATGCAGGGAACAAGTGCTCGATTATGGAAGATTAGACATTTAGCATCACATCATTTATTCTCAAATGTAGATGGATGTGATGCAGATGTTGATGATAATCCACTAATTAGATTTTCACCTAATCACAAAAAGAAAAAGTTCATGAAGTATCAGCATCTTTATTCACCTTTTTTATATTCTCTATACTTTATAGTTTGGATCTTTGCTAAAGATTTTGTTTACTTGAGTAAAAAAAATCTTGCAAATTTGAAAAATCAGAATTATCCGTTTTGGTACACTATTGAGCTTGTTTTATTAAAACTCTTTTATGTAGCATATATTATTATTATCCCATATCTCATACTTGAATTTTCATTCTCACAGATTTTAGTTAGCTACTTGCTTATGATGGTGGTTGCATCTAATATTTTTATTTACACATTAGTGACAACTCATTTTACTGAAGAGACTGAATTTCCAACACCTAATAATAATGGAGAACTTCCGTACCACTTTGCAGAACATCAGTTAAAGGTTTCCATGGATTATCATCCCACAAATCTGATTGCTTCTTTCTTATTTGGAGGCTTTAATTCTCATGCTGCCCATCATTTATTCCCAACACTACCACATACTATATATCCTAAGATAACACCAATAATTGTTGAGAAGGCTAAAAAGTATAATTATACATATAATGTATTAAGTCTTCTTGGTGCTATTAAATCTCACTTTAAATATTTGAAAAAACATGGAAAATAAAATACTATTTTTTGATTATTAATATTTAAAAAAAAGATTCTTACAATAATTGCAAGAATCTTTATTATTTACGATAATAATGTAAAAAAATTACATCATTCCAGGCATACCCCCACCTCCCATTGGAGGCATTGGAGGAGTATCTTCTTTGATTTCAGAGATTACACATTCTGTTGTTAAAAGCATCCCAGCTACTGAAGCAGCATTTTCTAAGGCTACTCGAACAACTTTTGCAGGATCAATCACTCCAGCTTTATAAAGATTTTCAAAAACTTCTGTTTTAGCATTGAAACCAAAATCAGCTTTTCCTTCTTTAACTTTAGCAACAATAACACTTCCTTCTAAGCCTGCATTTTCTACAATTTGTCTTAATGGCTCTTCAGCAGCTCTAGTAATAATGTTTATCCCTGTTTGTTCATCATCATTTTCTCCTTTCAAATCAGTTAGTTTCTCACATGCTCTAACGATTGCAACACCTCCACCAGGAACAATCCCTTCTTCAACTGCAGCTCTTGTTGCTGCTAACGCATCATCAACTCGATCTTTTTTCTCTTTCATTTCAACCTCAGTAGGAGCGCCAACATAAAGAACTGCTACTCCACCTGCTAATTTAGCTAGTCTTTCTTGTAATTTTTCTTTATCATAATCTGAATTTGTAGTTTCAATTTGAGCTTTTATTTGTGATGCTCTAGCTTGTATTACGTTACTTTTACCAGCACCGTTTACTATTGTTGTATTATCTTTATCAATTGTAACTTTTTCACTAGAACCAAGCATTTCTAATGTTGTGCTTTCTAATTTGAATCCTCTTTCTTCAGAAATAACTGTAGCATCCGTAAGAATCGCAATATCTTCAAGCATTTCTTTTCTTCTATCTCCAAATCCTGGAGCCTTTACAGCACAAACTTTCAAAGAGCCTCTAATCTTATTTACAACTAAAGTTGATAAAGCCTCTCCATCAACATCTTCAGCAATTATAACTAAAGGTCTTCCTGTTTTTGCAGTTTGCTCAAGTACTGGTAAAAGATCTTTCATAGCTGAAATCTTTTTATCATAAATTAGAATATATGGATTTTCCATACTCGCATTCATTTTTTCAGAGTCAGTTATAAAATAAGGAGATAAATATCCTCTATCAAATTGCATTCCTTCAACAACTTCTACATGAGTTTCAGTACCTTTTGCTTCTTCAACTGTTATTACACCTTCAGTTTTTACTTTCTTCATTGCTTCAGCAATGAGCGCTCCTATTATAGGATCATTATTTGCCGAGATGCTTCCTACCTGCTCTATCTTATCATAAGAATTTCCAACAGTTTTTGATTGAGATTTTATATTCGTAATTAATAATTTAACTGCTTTATCTATACCTCTTTTAACATCCATTGGATTTGCACCTGCCGCAACGTTCTTTAGCCCTGATGATATAATTGCTTGTGCTAAAACTGTAGCCGTTGTTGTGCCATCTCCAGCAAGATCGTTTGTGTTAGAAGCAACTTCTTTAACCATTTGAGCACCCATGTTTTCTACTGCATCCTCTAAATCAATTTCTTTTGCTACAGTTACTCCATCTTTTGTAATTTGTGGTCCTCCAAAACTTTTTCCAATTACCACATTTCTTCCTTGAGGTCCTAATGTTACTTTAACCGCATTTGCTAGAGCATCTACACCTCTTTTAAGTGCATCTCTAGATTCTATATTAAATATTATATCTTTTCCCATTTTATTTGTTTATGATTGCTAAAATATCAGATTCTCTCATTATTAAGAAATCTTCTCCTTGAAATTGTAGTTCGGTGCCACCATATTTGCTGTATAGAACTGTGTCACCAACTTTAAGTGTTATGGGATTTTCTTTTGTACCCTTACCCACAGATTTTACAATACCTTTTTGAGGTTTTTCTTGCGCATTATCAGGAATAATGATACCAGAAGTTGTAGTTGTTTCCGCGTCTGATTGTTTAATAATTACCCTGTCGGCAAGAGGTGTTATCTTTATGTTTGACATATTTATTTTTTATTTAGTTATACTATTAAATATTTTATGCACATATCATGCCATCACTTATTTCTAATAATTTAAAGGAAATTTTGTCAGTAATTTCTGGACGCTAAGCAGAATATGGCGCTAATTATTTATTGGTTAGAAGGTGCTGATGGTAAATTTGGGACTATTGCATTATCTATTTGTTCTTGAGCTTTAATCTCAGTAGCTTCTTCAGAATTTTGTCTAGGAATAGCAAAATTTGATGCTAATGACAAAACAATTAAGATAATTGCTAATGTCCAGGTAGTTTTTTCTAGAAAATCTGTTGTCTTTTTTGCTCCCATAATTTGATTTCCTGCACCCCCACCAAATGAAGATGATAAGCCTCCCCCTTTTGGATTCTGTACTAAAACAACTAAAACTAAAAGTATTGAAGTGATGATAATTAATATGGCAAATACAGTATACATTTTATTTTATATTTAATTTTCTAATTAATTTAATTTGTCCGGCAAAGAAACTACTTTTTTTTGGATATTTCAATATTAACTTTTTATATGTTGAAATAGCCTTTTCATAATACTCTTGTTCTAGATAAACTCTAGCTAAGGTAGGAGTGACTAGATTAGTATCTTCTATTATACTCAATCTAGCTACATCAGTTGCTTTAAAAAAGGTTTCTTTTTTTTGTTTAAGATTTAAACTTTCCTTTTGTAAAAAGTTGGCTACTAGATTTTTGTCAGAGCGGTCAATTTTTTTTATTGAAACAACATTAAGCCACTCACTAAATGAATGATTCTCATTTTTATCAAAATTTAAAGGTTTGTTTATTTCAATATTTTTCTTTGAAAGATCAGAACTACTTATTATATTGCTTTGATCATTAGTTACATTATTTGATGTAATAATATCAAATAATTTTTTTCTACTGTATGAGTGTACTGCTGCTTTTTTTAGTTGTCTATTGTATCTAATGCTGTCTATATTTAAAAGCCCTTTTGCAAGAAGAATCTGTGCGTTTTGAAAAAATGGAAATTTTGAAATAATATTATCTAAAAGGATAACATCCTCTTTATTGATGTGATTCAAATTGCGTGACAATTTTATTAAATTTAACTTCTTCATTACCAATTCACAAATGCTTTGTTAAAAATATTTTCTAAAATAACATCTTTTATTTCTACAATTAAATTTTCTTCAACATTAGCGAAATTGTCAGAACTTTCAAAATCACTATAATGACTAAATGATTTCTCATAGCTAAGTTCATCGTTAAAAGTATTTTCATATTTGACAAAGACTGATATAGTTAGTCTATTTTTTCCAACTGACTCATTAGAGTTAATTGAAATAGGTGTTATTTGATATTTACTTATCTTTCCACTAAATCTTAGGTCTCCGTCAAATTCAACAAAATCAAGATTTGTTTGACTTATTATAAGATCAGATAATGATTCAGTTAATATTCTCCTTAGCAATGATGGGGCACTTGAAGTCGATGTTTTAAAATACTCTACAGAAAAACTTTTTGCTTCTGATGGAATTGAAGCTCCCGAAAAAGAGTAAATACCACAGCAAGATAAGCTGGTAATAAGTAATGATATTTTAATTAAGTTATACATTTTAGAGGCCAAATTCTTTTAATTTTCGATAAAGTGTTCGTTCAGAAATACCTAACTGCAAGGCAACATCTTTCCTTTTACCTTTGTGTTTCTTTAAAGATTTTTCTATTAAACGTTTTTCTTGTTCAAATAAGGAAAGTGATTCTTCTATATCTATAGTTTCATTAGACTTTGGTTGATTTATCATTATTCCATTTTCATCATTATCATTAAAGATGTTTGTATTTACAGATTGTAACATATCATTACCTCCATTTTTTTGGATAAGATCAAAAGTTATTTTCTTAAGTTCGGTGAGATCTCTCTTCATGTCAAAGAGTACCTTGTATAGTATTTCTCGTTCTGAAATTTCAGCTTTATTCTTGTCAGCATACTTAACAACTCCGCTAGTTTTAAGGTTAGTAGGGAGATGATCTTGAATTTTTTCTAAATCTATTATTCTGTTTTCCTCAATAACTGATAGCTGAGCAACAAAATTCCTTAATTGCCTTATGTTTCCGGGCCAATTATAATTAATAATCAACTCTTGAGCTTTGTCTGTTAATCTTATCGGTTGAGTATTGTATTGTTCTGCAAAATCCCCAGCAAACTTTTTGAATAGAAGATCAATATCATTCACTCGTTCTCTTAGAGGAGGTAAATTTATGCTAATCGTATTTAATCTATAGTAAAGATCTTCTCTGAAGTTTCCTTTAATAACAGCATTTGGAAGATTTACATTTGTTGCGGCAATTATACGTACATCTATTTTCTGTGCTTTCGATGATCCAACTTTAATTATTTCTCCATTCTCTAAAACTCTTAATAATCTTGCTTGTGAAGCAACTGGAAGCTCTCCAATTTCATCCAAAAAAATTGTTCCACCATTAGCCGCTTCAAAATACCCTTTTCTACTGTCATGTGCGCCAGTAAATGACCCTTTTTCATGTCCAAAAAGTTCTGAATCAATAGTTCCTTCAGGAATAGCTCCACAATTTACTGCTATAAACGGATTATGTTTTCGTTTGCTATTTTGATGTATAATTTTAGGTATATTTTCTTTTCCTGTCCCACTTTCTCCAATTACAAGTATAGATATGTCAGTTGGCGCTACTTGAAGAGACACGTCAATTGCACGATCTAATTTATCATTATTACCAATTATTCCAAATCTTTGCTTAGCTTGTTTTGTATTCATAGCTAGATTACTTTTCCTTTTAATGTTGCTGATGTACAATCATGAACTTTTACCATAACGTATTCTCCAATTTTATGTTTATCTTTTTCAAATATAACTGTTGAATTATGAGTAGTTCTTCCATAATAATGCATATTTGATTTTTTAGATATTCCTTCAATTAATACTTCAAAAGTTCTACCGATTTTATCTTTCATGAGAGTTAGTGAATGCATTTGTTGCTTATCAATAATTTCAGAAAGTCTTTCTTGTTTTATATGATCTGATACGTCATCTTTTAATCTTGCAGCAGGAGTGTTTGGTCTTTCTGAATATTTAAACATATATCCGAAATCATATTTTACATATTCCATCAAAGATAAGGTTTCATCATGGTCATTATTAGTTTCAGAACAAAATCCAACTATCATATCCATTGATATAGCACAATCAGGTATTTTTCTTTTAATACTATCTATTAAATTTATATATTTTTCTTTAGTGTAGCCTCTATTCATTAGTTTAAGGATTCTATTACTCCCAGATTGTACAGGTAGATGAATGTAATTACAAATGTTGTTATATTTTGAAATTGTATCAATAACATCTATTCCCATATCTTGAGGGTTTGAAGTGGAAAATCTGACTCTAAGTAATGGATTAATTTGAGCAACCATTTCTAGTAGCTTTGAAAACACTAACTTATTTTTTTTTTCATATTGATTTGCATTTTTAAACTCTTTTTTAGCCTTACCTCCAAACCACAGATATGAATCGACATTTTGCCCTAAAAGTGTAACCTCTCTGTAGCCATTATTAAAAAGTTCTTTACATTCTTTAATAATACTTTGTGGATTTCTGCTTCTCTCTCTTCCTCTAGTAAATGGGACTACACAAAAAGAACACATATTGTCACATCCTCTAGTAATAGAAACAAATGCAGTAACACCATTTCCGCCAAGTCTAACTGGATTAATCTCAGCATAAGTTTCCTCTAATGAAAGTATTACGTTAACTGCTTTTTTACCATCTTCAACTTCTTTAATAAGATTTGGTAAATCTCTGTAAGCATCAGGACCAACAACAATATCTACTAATTTCTCTTCTTCCAAAAACTTTGCTTTTAATCTTTCTGCCATACAGCCTAAAACACCAACTATCATCTTTGGATTTTGATCTCTTTTAATTGAATTGTAAAATTCTAATCTTTTTCTAACTGTTAACTCAGCTTTTTCTCTAATTGAACAAGTATTTACAAAAACTAAATCAGCAGTACTTATATCATTAGTTGTAGTTATTCCCTTTTTTTTAAGAATTGATGCAACAATTTCACTATCAGAAAAATTCATTTGACATCCATAACTCTCAATGTATAATGTTTTAGATTTTTTTTTGAAGTTATTATCATCTTTAACCAATGTGCCATTATGCTTCATCGGGTTTTTAAAAGATACAGAATCGCTATTATTTAATTTTAAATTTTTGGTTGTCAATTTTTTTAAATTAATTGTGAATATTAGTTAATTCATATTTTACACATTGCAAAAATAATAAAAAACTGACAATGTGGCAGTATCTTGTTTTACTTATATTATATATAATATAATCAAAATTGACACCTTTTTTTTGTAATTTATTTAAAAAAAGTTCATTTAATTTGTAAAAAAAAACATGGCAAAGAACTTAGTTATAGTAGAATCCCCTGCGAAAAAGAAAATAATTCAAGGATTTCTGGGTAATGATTTTGTTGTAGAGTCTAGCATTGGACACATTAGAGATCTGCCTAAGAAAGGTGGAATGGCTATTGACATCGAAAATGGATTTACTCCTAATTATATGGTTTCTGAAGACAAGAAGAAAGTTGTTAGCCATTTAAAAAGTGTAGCAAAAAACGTTGACACTGTATGGTTAGCTACTGATGAGGACCGTGAGGGAGAAGCAATTGCATGGCATCTTACAGAAGCTCTTAAGTTAGATGCAAGTAAGACAAAGCGAATAGTGTTTCATGAAATTACAAAAAAGGCAATTACTCATGCTGTAAAAAATCCACGGTTATTAAATACAAACCTAGTAAATGCTCAACAAGCCAGAAGAGTCCTTGATAGATTAGTCGGCTTTGAGCTTTCACCTGTTTTATGGAGAAAGGTCAAGCAGGGACTTTCAGCCGGAAGAGTACAATCTGTTGCTGTTAGGTTGATTGTCGAAAGAGAAAATGAAATTAATAATTTTAATGTAACATCAACTTATAAGGTAACAGCATTTTTGATAAATAATGATGGTAAGTTAGTTAAAGCAGATATACCTAAAAGATTCAAGTCAAACGATGAAGCATTTGCTTTTATGAATAAGTGTAAGGATTCTTTATTTTCAGTAGGTAATTTAGATAAATATCCTGCTAAAAAATCTCCTGTTGCTCCATTCACAACTTCAACTTTACAGCAAGAAGCTTCCAGAAAATTAGGCTTCTCAGTAAATCAAACAATGATTGTTGCACAAAAATTATACGAGGCAGGTAAAATTACTTACATGAGAACTGATAGTGTAAACTTGTCAAATGATGCGTTAGATGCTGCTGAGCTTGAAATTAATAAAATATACGGAAATGAATTTTCTCAGAGACGAGTTTATTCTAAAAAAGTTAAAGGAGCACAAGAGGCGCATGAAGCAATCAGGCCTTCTTACATGAATATTAAAAATATTGATGGAGATAATTCTCTAAAAAGACTCTATGATTTGATTTGGAAAAGAACTATTGCATCTCAAATGACTGATGCAAAGTTTGATAGAACTACAGTTAAGATAGATATTTCAAATTCTTCAGAGCAGTTTGTAGCAAAAGGAGAGGTTATAACTTTTGAAGGGTTTATGCGTGTTTACTTAGAAGGAAGAGATGATCATAACGAAGAACAAGAAGGTATGCTTCCCACACTTAAGGTTGGTGAACCTTTAAAAATTTCTGAAGCGATTTCAAATGAGCAATTTTCACGACCTCCGGCTAGATTTGCTGAAGCTAGTTTAGTGAAGAAAATGGAAGAATTAGGAATTGGTAGGCCATCAACTTATGCTGCAACAATAACAACTATACAAAAAAGAGGGTACATTGAAAATGAAAGTCGTGAAGGGGTAGAACGCATATCGCAGATTATTACTTTAAAAGATGGAGTGTTAGTTAAATCAGAAAAAAAATCTATAACAGGAGCTGAAAATAAAAAACTTTTTCCTACTGACGTGGGGATTGTTGTTACTGACTTTTTAGTGGATCATTTTACTGATATTATGCAATATAGCTTTACCGCATCTGTTGAAACGGAATTTGACGAAATAGCTGAAGGAAAGAAAGTTTGGAACCAGATGATTGCATCTTTTTATGGTGCTTTTCATGATAAGGTTAAAGTTGTTACAGGAACTGTAGGTAAAGTATCTGGAGAAAGAGAATTAGGAAAAGATCCGGTTACTGGAGAAAAAATTATAGCTAGAATCGGTCCATTTGGCGCAATGGTTCAAATCGGTGAAAAGCAAGAAGATGAAAATGCTCCAAAGCCCAAATTTGCCTCCCTAATGCAGGGTCAAACTATTCAAAAAATAACTCTTGAAGAAGCTTTAGATTTATTTAAACTTCCCAGAAAAGTTGGAGACTGGGAAGGATTAGAAATAATTGCGTCAGTTGGTAGATTTGGACCGTATTTAAGATATGACGGTAAATTTACTTCAATTAAAAAATCAGATGAAGAAGATCCTTTGACAATTGAATTAGACAGGGCAATTGAACTAATTAAATTAAAGATTCAATCTGATAAAGATAGGCTAATAGCCAACTTTGAAGGTGAACCATTAATTCAAGTTCTTAATGGAAGATATGGACCCTTTATACAGATAAGTCCTTTAAAGCAAAAGAAAATAAATGTAAAAATTCCAAAAGGAACAGAACCAGGTAAATTATCAAGAGAAGAATGTATCGATTTGTGGAAGAATCAACCAGAAAAAACTTCTAGATTCAAAAAGAAGAAATGATAAATATACAGAAGTATTTTAACCCAATTAGTTCAAATTTTTTTTCTGCAAAAAATAATTGGGAAGCAACTCAGATTGGAAGACTTATTGATTCACATTTCAACGATAGTTTTCCTGATTTAAAATTTTCAGAAATTGCTTTCTTTAACGTTAACGAGTTTAATGGATCAGAGAATTATGCGTCAGAGGCAGAATGTTCCATTCGAAATTTTCTTTATTCATATCATCATGATAAGTTTCCAAGGGTATCTGACTTAGGTTATTTGAAAATAATGTCATCACGAAAAGAAACATTTGAAGCAATAGAGAATGTATGTAAATTTCTTCTTCACAATGGAACTATTCCATTTATAATCGGTGGTGGAAATGATATTAGTTATGCTGTATATAAGGCCTACGCATCATCAGATAAATTTATTTCTTTAACATCTGTAGATAGTAAATTTGATATTGGACTTGATAAAGATAGTTTGTCTTCTTCTTCATATTTTGGAAAGATTCTTGCTGATAAGCCTAATAAATTATTTCATTTTACAAATTTAGCGTTTCAATCTTACTTTGTTTCAAAGTTTGCTACGGAGATGTTAAATGCAATGCATTTTGATGCTTTACGTTTAGGTAATTTGAGAGCAAATTTTAGTGAGGCGGAGCCAATATTAAGAAATACAGATTTTTTAAGTTTTGATATTTCTGCTATACAGCACAGTTATGCTAGCGGAAATGTTTATTCTTCACCTAATGGACTTAATGGCGAAGAATCTTTAAGAATAATGCGTTATGCTGGTCTTAGTGATAAAGTATCTGCAATTGGGTTATTTGAATATAATCAAGATCTTGACATAAGGAATCAAACAGCTTATTTATTAGCACAGATGATATGGTATTTTATTGATGGATATAGTATCCGAAAAAACGAATTAAATCCAGTTGCAAAGAGTTGTATCAAATACACGGTTGCATTTGAGGATGGAAAAAATGAAATTAAATTTTTTAAGAGTAACAATAGTGGTAGATGGTGGATGGGCGTTCCTTTTTATAAAGAAGGGAATAGAGATGCTCAAATGTATTACATTGCTTGTTCTTACAGAGATTATGAAATTGCAAATTCAGGTGATATCCCAGATAAATGGCTAAAAACTTTTAATAAGTTGGGCTAGTAAAGCTTTGGAAGACAGTAATTTGAGTTCTATAAATCAAGTTTAGTATCAGATAATAATATTTAAGTCTTAAAAATTGTTTATTTTAGCACAAATTTTTTAGTAAATTGTAGATGAAAAGAATAGTATTTTTATGCGTAATTGTGTTTTGTGTTTTGAGTCTTAGTGCGCAACAGGATCCACAATTCAGTCAAAACATGTTTAATAAACTAGCAAATAATCCAGGTTACGCTGGTAGTACATCTGGTATATCTACTTCGGTTTTACATAGGTCGCAATGGATGGGTTTTGATGATGAAGGGGCTGGTGCTTCAACACAAAATTTTAGTGTTGATGCTGAAGTTCCAATTCTTAATGGAGGTGTTGGACTTAATATTGTAAAAGATAATATTGCCTCTTTTAGTAATTTGGGCATACAGGCATCTTATGCCTACAGGACTCAGCTAGGTTTTGGGCAAATTGGGATGGGAATGTCAGTTGGCATGTATCAAAGTGGTCTTAATGGTGGAGCACTTCTTCCTTCTCAAGCTGGAGATCCGGTTATTCCTACAGGTGATGTTAATGGATCTAAACTTGATATTGGTGCTGGAGTTTATTTCAATAATCAAAATATGTACATAGGTTTATCTTCGGCTCACATGACTGAGCCTACAATTGAATGGAGTGATGGACAATCCTTTAATTTAGCTAGACATTATTTTCTTATTTCTGGATATAATTATGAGATAAATCCTCTTTTTTCTTTACACCCTTCAATATATCTTAAGCATGATGGCGCAACATCTCAATTAGATATCAATACAAATTTGATTTACAATAACAAGATGTGGAGTGGTTTGAGTTATCGAATAAATGAAGGTGTAATTATACTTGCAGGTATGAATATAAACGAGAGCTTAAAATTTGGTGTTGGATATGATGTTACGATTGTTAATCCAATGTCTAATTCTTTTGAGTTTATGCTAGGATATAACTTTAAAGTAAAAACTTCAAAAACAATTTCAAAATACAAAAATCCTAGATTTCTGTAAAATGATTTAATACACTTAGGTGATAAAAATATATGAATATGAAAAAAATAATTTTAGTAACATTAATAATTGCCACACTGTACGGATGTGGTGGTTCTGGAAATGGAGAGCTTATTGGCTCTCAAAATAGACAAATTTGGAATCCTACAGACCCTTATGGGATGGTTTTTATTCCACAAGGAAGTTATAACATGGGGCCTTCTGATCAAGATGTTCCTTTTGCAAATGTTTCGCAGTCTAAAACAGTTTCTGTTGGTGCTTTTTATATGGACGAAACAGAAATTACAAATAATGAATACAGACAGTTTACAAATTGGGTAAAAGATTCTATATTAAGAAAGCAATTAGCCGTAATGAAATTCGATGATCCAGAATACGTGATGCTTGATGAGAACGATATGCCAATAGAAGATGCCTACGGACAGCCATTGATTAATTGGAAAGGTAAAATCAACATGGATGATATGGATGTAAGATCAATTCTTGAAGAAATGTATTTGACTGGTAGTGAGGTGTTTGATGGAAGAGTAAAAGAGTTTGATACAAGGAAATTTACCTACAAGTACCAAGTGCTGGATCTTAAAACTGCATCTCTTAAATCTAACAGAGAGAATGGTGCAAAGGGTGAAACTGATAGAAGCGAGTTTCTCAAAGATATTGAAATAAATATATATCCTGACACATTAACTTGGAATCATGATTATTCATATTCTTTTAACGATCCATATGCAAAGAAATATTTCTGGCATCCTGCTTTTGACGACTATCCTGTTGTTGGAGTTAACTGGAAGCAAGCTACTGCTTTTGCTCATTGGAGGTCTAAGATGATGAATTCTTTTTTAAGAGAGATTAAGCAGCCAATTTTACCGGAATTTAGATTGCCAACTGAATCAGAATGGGAGTATGCTTCAAGAGGTGGTTTAGATGCGTCTCCTTACCCTTGGGGAGGTCCTTATACAAGAAATATTAAAGGATGTTTTTTAGCAAATTTCAAGCCACTTAGAGGTAATTATGTTGCTGACGGTGGAATTAAAGCAATCAAAACTGCATCTTATAATCCAAATGGATATGGTCTTTATGATATGTCTGGTAATGTTGCTGAATGGACTTCAAATGCGTATGATGAATCTGCTTTTTCTTACTCACATGATATGAATATGGACAGATCCTATGATGCTCAAGAAGATGATCTCGCAGTATTAAAAAGAAAAGCTATTAGAGGAGGATCATGGAAAGATATTGCTTACTTTATTCAAAACAGTACTAGGACATTTGAATACCAAGATACAGCAAAATCTTACATTGGTTTTAGATGTGCCGTTGACTTTTTAGGAAGAGATAAAAAAGATTTTGAATAAAAAAATATTCAATCTTTAATAAAATGAATTTTTTAACAATACATTTAAAAGGATTTTAAGATAAATTATAAATAACTAACAAATAGAATATGAGTTTCATAGATAACATTGAAAAAATTACAGAAGCAAAATGGTATAAATTAATGATGCCAAAATTATATG
>Ga0206683_10000664_pt1 | contig 24607 bp, 40 predicted proteins | sample M280m12015metaG_FD_155483 | JGI IMG/M metagenome (GOLD analysis project Ga0206683, IMG submission 155483) | Ammonia-oxidizing marine archaeal communities from Monterey Bay, California, United States - M2 80m 12015 | ecosystem: Environmental > Aquatic > Marine > Intertidal zone | place: USA...
AGGAGTTGTCAACGGCGGTGTTCCTGCCTCAAGTTCTAACGGCGACTACGGCGGGGTCACGCCGATAGACGCAGGAGGGGTTACATAAATGCCAATTCAGATTCAGTTCCGTCGAGGAACGTACGCCGAATGGGTTGCTGCTGACCCCACTATGGCTGATGGAGAGTTCGCTCTCCAAACGGATGCTGGCGGTGGACAACTAGCAGGCCAGTTCAAGATCGGTGATGGCGCTACCGCTTGGAGTTCACTCGCTTACGGTGGCGTAACAGGTCCGACTGGGCCAACAGGTCCTCATGGTACTTCTGTCAACAACCTTGACGGTGGGCAAGCAAACACTAATTATGGAGGCATCGGCGCTACGGCGACGGGCGGAAACGCACAAGGAATATAATGGCTGTTCAAATACAACTTCGTCGAGATACCGCTGCCAACTGGACTAGCGCCAACCCGACACTCGCTTTGGGCGAGTTCGGGATGGAAACTGACACCATGCTGTACAAGATTGGTGACGGCACGACCGCATGGAACTCGCAAGCGTATGCGGAGCTTGCTGGTACCGACAAGTTCACCATTAACGAACAAACAGGTACCGCTTACACGTTGGTTGCTGCGGATGCTGGCAAACTTCTCAAAATGAATAACGCTGCGGCAACCACGTTGACGGTGCCACCTAACTCCAGTGTCGCTTTCGACATTGGAGTAACGGTCAATGTTGTCAACTACGGTGCAGGACAGGTCACGTTGACTGCTGGCGCTGGCGTAACCATCTACTCGTACAACAGTGCGTTGGGTATCACTGGTCAGTACGGTCAAGCTGTTCTCACCAAGTGTGACACTGATCTTTGGATTGCGGCAGGACTTCTTAGCTAATGGCTGGTGTAACGACTGCATCGAGGAGTGCTTGGGGGATTATTGCTTCTTCCGAGGCGATGAACCCTGTCGTGGGCAGCGGAGAAATCAGTTATTCAAATGGGATACAGGGAAATTTTTATATAAACAATATTCCCAATACCGAGTGGCGTGATTTGGAACTGTGGATTCACTGGAATCAGTCGTCCACTTGGTCTGGTCAAGGCGAGTTCTGGATGAGTACCAACAGTAGCGGTGCTAACGCCGACAACTGGGGTGGGTATAACTATTGGGGTTGGTCTACTGGATCAAGCTACGGCACGAATATCAACACTGGGCAATATGTTTACCCAGTCTCGTACTCAAATATGTACAGCAGTATGCACTTCTATTGCGCCAATGCTTTTGACAGCACGAACACTAAAGCTTGGTGGTATGAGGCAGGTCATAGCAATGGCAACAACACTAGCTATGCGTGTGTGCAGCGTGCTTCAGGTGTTTACAGAAACACGAACCCAGTCGATCAGATGTATTTTTCTACGCCTTGGGGTAACGGATCAAGCAGCTACCAAGGTTGGTTAATGATTGGAAGGAATCCTAAATAATGGGTGGCGTAGACGCTTGGGGTAACACAACCCAAAAATATCATCTACTTGGGGAAGTGGAAACTACAAACAATACGACACAGTATTTGGAGTTGACTGGTCTTAACACTAGTTATGCGATACTGGAGTTTGTGTTTACTGGTTGGATTGACCATTCGGGAGGCGGTGGTACAAACATTGGTGCAGGGCAGTGGACTGATGGGCCATCTATCCAGATGCAAGGTGCTTGGCCTGGAGGCCCAGATGCTAGCGCTTGTTTTTACCGTTCGCTGGCCGCATTCCAATACGATTCTAGTACTACCGTTTATGATCGGATGGGAGATTTCATCAACAGTAGTTCAAACATGCTGTCTCCGAACTTCGGCAGAATAGGGCGCCTTTGGTATCCCAGTGGCGTAGTTTACGCCGATATGTCTCGTTTTTGTTTCACGGGTGTTTGTGTAGGCCCAGGCGACAACACTGCCAAGAGTATTCATTGGAATGGTGGAGGTAACCTTTCCACTGGATCAACGTCGCAAATGTCAACTACATGGATAGGAAATACTCATTTGTGTGCAAATACAGCGGGTTCAGATGTGAGGTCGATAGGGCCGATGGACAGCGTTCGTATCGGAGCGGGGATAGATAGCGCTGGGAGTCCCAAATATTTTGGTTCTTATTCTAAACTTGTTGCCTACGGCGCTGGTAAATCCGATGCGTTTGGAAGATAACGATGGCTAATCAGAACTGGTATCTACAATCTCATTATCATGCTCAAAGTAGCCATACAAACCTGACAATTTCTAATTTACAGAGCGGTACTGTTACTGACGATCAAGGTAACACCACTGCTGTGAATAGCTCTAACTTTCCTGTTTACAGGCTAGTTTGCAAACTCCGTTTCGATACTCAAAATATGGCTTCAAACAGTTATTTCTGGATTATGATGGGAGGAAACCAATCCTCGTGGGATGGGTCAAACATGTACTCTGGGGATTGGACCTCAAAATATTCAAGCCAGATGTACAGCAACTATGGCAATGACTTCGGGAATAGCCGTCCAGGGATTTACTGTGGTAGTGGCATGTTCGGGGCATCCTACAATTATTATGCGTGGGGGAGCGCTGTAACTGACAGCGAAGGCGTGACAGTCCAATCGTATGATGTGCGTCGGGGGGCGTACACGACCATAGATTTCAACACTTATCACCAAAACACCAACTGGTATCCAGGTGGAGTAGGTAGCTCTAGTGGTGTGTATAACGGTTCGAGTGCTTCGCCTGTCACCTATCAAGCTGAATCTGGGTCTTGGGGCTTCGCTACGGGCGGCACTAGTAACGCTACATATTTTAACGAGATAACGCTCTCCAGTTCATACGGCTTTCAGGGAGACATTTTGTTATATAGAGGCGCAATACAGAATTATGTTGGGAACTAAAGAGTTAAGGAAATAGGTATGACAGATAAACCACAAGTCGCAATTTATGATTGCGCTACAGGTGAAGCGACTGTTCGTGATATGACCGATGAAGAAACGGTTATTCACAACGACCGTCTTGCTCACGCTGAAGAGGATAATGCTGCTCGGTTAGTAGCGGAGGCACAGGAACGTGCTGATGCTGCGACTGGTCGTCAAAAACTTCTTGATCTTGGGTTAAGCGAAGATGAGGTTACGGCTCTTGTGGGGCCAGCGCCTATCGAGCCAGAGCCCGCACCAGCCGTATGAGTGCTGACGTAGGCATCGAAGAAGTTATTGCTTCTTTAAGTGAGCGTGGGCAGCTTGAATGGGAAATCGCTCTAATGAGGGTCCACATCAAGCAGCTTGAGGACGCTCAATGTACTTGCGATTGTTGTTGTGGGACACAAGAGCCTTGAGGTAGGAGGTTTCGATGGGATACGGTATGGCGGGATGGCAGGGCGATGGCCTCATCCCCATGCGTGCAAAAAAACCTAGAGGTGTCTCTCTTAACCCTGAAGTTTTTCATGCCGCTAAAGAGTACGGGGTAGGTGGCCCTAGTCGTAGCGCTGCTAGAGCGGCACGTAACCAGAGTGGTTACGCTGCTGCGGATCATGGTTCGTTTGGGGTAACTCCTAAGGCTACTGCTGATTGGGGAACTATTGATGCTGCTTCTTTGGACCCGTTTCCACGGGGCGTAACTGCTGAGTCTCAGATCGCAGCGAATGCTGCGTCTAAGAGTGCACCTAATCCAACTGGTGTTACTGGTGCTACTGACGGGCTTGTATCCTTCGAGGGTGGCTATCAGCCACAGCCTTCTGTGGGGAATACAGGGATTAAGACGTTTGGTACGACTGCTTCTGATGAATACTATTTTAATTTGGTTAATGCTCTGAGCGGTAATCAATATAACCGTGAGCTTTTAGGTCAAGGTTTGGCTTACGGTTTGGATAGACAGGATGAGAAGCGGATACGTGGGGAGCGACCTATTTGGGACAGGTTGAATCAAAGAAATGTGCTGAACAGTGGGATTAAGGATCAGACGTTGGGGGAGTACGAGTCAGATCAGTTGCGGTCTATTGGGGACATGCTCCGACAGTATGATTTGTCGGCGCAACAGCTTAATATTGGTGGCGATTTAGCTCAGGAACAACAGTATTACAGAGGTATTGATTCTGATGCTTTGGCTGATGCGTTGGGTGTTGCTGCTACTACAGCAAATATTTCTGATCCGAATGAACTGCGGGCAAGTATTGCTCAGCAGATTAGATCTTTGCAATAGGGGTTTTGGTTATGGTTGAGCGCAAAAACAGGTTGACTGGTCAAAATCTTGGCCCTGCGAGTGGTGGGGCAGAGTTTTTAGCAGATGCAGATGATGCTTTGTTGAAAGCTATAGGGAGTGTTGCGTCAGGGGTGAATAGTCTTCCAGATCCTTATGGCACTCTTATGGATGCTGCTCCTGGCAATAAGTGGGACCCTAGTTTGGGTGTTGCTCAACGGCTTGGTGACTTAAAACCTGTGCGTTCGGGCCTTGATGCTTTGCAGAATCTGCCAGGTGTGCTTGGTGGAAGTGGAACTTTGCAGAATCTGCCAGGTCAGCTTGGTGGGGGGGATTCGAGCCAGAATCCGTTATGGCAGCTTTTGAATGCTCCTTCAAATGCTCTAGGAGCTATAGATACCAGACTATTTGGTGATTACCCTGGTGGGGACACCAACCAGATAGCTGCTGGGGGTGATTTTCGTCCCAACCGCTCAGATATACCACTGTCTTCACTGGCGGGGGGTGCGTATGGTCCTCAGATAGGAGAAAGCTCTTCTGTCACTGCGGAGGAACGGGCAGCGCATAATCAGCGGATACAACTGGAAGATCTACGTCGAGCCGCAGAACAAAGATATGATAATGGATCTGTATCTCGCCCTGATGGTCAGTTTGAAGTAGCTCCCCCTAAAGATCCTAACGATTTTGAGTGGTGGGATTCTGACAGAGGAATCATGGGAAATCTGCTGCAAGGGGCTAATAACCTTTTAGATGCTCCTTCAGATATTTTAGAAGCTGCAGATAGGAAACTATTTGGTGAGTACCCTCAAGCTCCTTTTACGGAGTCTTATGTTCCTAGCCAGTTTGGGTTAGTTGAAGGTTCAGCGACTAATCCTGGTGGGCGAAACAGTCCTGAGTGGGCTGCTGCTATGGCAGCTATAGGTCCTGAACGTTATGCCGCTGAACAGGAACGAGGTCGGCAAGAAAAGATTCGACAGGTTGCAGAACAAGGCCCATCAGAGGGACAACCTCAAGCTTTTGATATGGAGTTGTTTCAGGCTTTGTTCCCTGGCGCCGCTGGCGCTGGTGGCGGTGGTGGTTCAGCTATGGGGTTAGCGGAGCAGCAAGCTGCAACGAATCGTGGTTACGCTCGGGATCGTTACGGCGATATGAAAACCTATTTAGGGGCAGAGCGAGAGCGTGCGGGTGGTCAGTTCGATAGCGATGAGGAAGCGATTATTGGTCAGCTTCTGCAACAAGATCAGGAACGTCGTGACGCTGAAGGCTGGTATGAGGCTAAGAGGACTGCTGAGTTTGAGGAAACGGAACGGAAGCTTGATGCTCGAACGTCTGCTGCTTCTACTCGGTTAAATAACCTCGGTATTGATCCGACTAAGTATACGGAAATGGTTGGCACCGAGATGGGTGCTTTGTTGGGTGCCCAGATGCAATCGGCATCAGATTTGGCTCACCGCATGTCGATGCTTGGTGCTGAACGTGCCCGTTTAGGTATGGGTCGTGCGAAGTCTGGGTTTGCTAAGGAGCGTCGCCAGTTCGACGCTGACGCTTCGGACATGCTGTTCCAGGGTTCTCAGCGTTTGTCGTATGAGCTTCAAGATATTAATAATGCTTTGATGAATCGTCGGATTACTGGTGCAGAAGCGAAGGATGCGGCTGCTGCTGCAGCGAATGAAGCACAAATGCAAGCACAGCGTGCCATGCACTTTGGAACATCTCAACTTGGAATGGACCCAATGGCTGCTGCAATGACAAGTTCGATTCCTGGTTCAATGAACAAAATGATTGAAGCTGCCCCCACGGGAAGAACGATAACGATCACCGAAGGGATGCTGCCTCCAGAGTGGAACGCTCTAATCGGGGAAGAACTTTCGATAGAAAACTGGGCCAAAATCATACAGACCTTAAAGACACAATCTGAAACTCTCAACAATTAGGGGTCTTTATGGCGATTGCTCCTCCGCCTCGGCCAATGAAGATTCCGCAGCGGCAAAACATGATGAGCCAGTTAGGGCTCAACCTAAATAAAAGCGGTAAAGCTTTACCTGGTCCTGTCATACAACCCAAAGAGTCTTCGGGTAATGGGCTCTTCGATATTCCTATTGTCGGCCCCATAATCGATTTCGTCGATACGCCTCGGGCGATGATTGTATCCGCTATCAAAGAGATCGGTGATATAGGAAAAGACGATCAGTCTTTTTCTGTGGGTGAGTGGGCACAGCAGAGTCGCGACAACATGATGATGGGTGAGGTGTTGCGGGACTGGGATGTTGATCCTGGTGGGTGGCAGGGTTTTGCTCTTGGGTTGGGGCTGGATGTTGCTTTAGATCCGTTGACGTATATGGCTGGTGCTGGGCTGTTGGCTCGTGGCGCTAAGGCTGCTGATGTGGCGAATGGTTTGCGTAAAGCCGCTAAAGCTGCTGAAGCTGCTGGTGACGCAGCTAAAGCAGCAGGAATGTTAAAGGCTGCACAAAGAGTTGATCGCACTAAGTCTGTGTTGTCTGCGGGCAAATACTTGGACGACATAGGTATTTCGTCTGGTGCTCGTTTCACGATTCCTGGTACTGGGAAGCTGGGACGCACCTTTATAGAGAAGCCTTTGAGGACCATATTTCCTGCTGTTGGCAGGAAACTAGATGATATGCGTGTCCGTCAGTTACTTCCTGGTAAAGGTGGGGGTAAGGCTGGGCCTGGTGGCTTGTTCAGGTGGGGAGATGAAACTAATCAGGCTTTAGATCTCACGAAACCTAATAACTTAAAGCTGGGTCGTCAGCGTCTTGCTGAGTTGCGTGGTCAGAAAGGCGCTGTTGCTCCTATTAACAGGGGGCGTGTTGCTGCTGGGACTGAAGCTGATAAGGCTGCGAGACTGGCTAAGAACATGGCAGTGGAGATGCCTGGGTCTGCCAGAGTGTTGGCGAAGATACCTGGAAATGCCGCATTTGTTGGTGCTATTGCTTCTACTCCTGGGAAAGTGTTTGGGGCTGCGGCCTCAACACGGATGGGGCAAACTTTCGGTAAAGCGTTTAGCACCGACGTTAATGTTAATGCGATGATTCGTTCCTCCGACATAGTGGAACAAGTGAACGGTCGTTGGATACAACGGATCGGGCAAACAGCCAACACCAGGTCTTCGACTTTTGCGATGGCAGCTAAGACGGGCGCTGAGAATCTTAAACGTAAAGCCGCTAAAGAGGGTATTGATTTTGATGATTTGATGCTCGCCGCTGAGAACGAAACTTCTTTTCTGATCTCTCAGGGGAATAAGTTCGGTATTGAACCTAAAGCTATGGCTTTGCGGGAGGAGGCCCGAGCGTATTTGGATGGTTTACGGACGCTTGTTAATGATGCTTTGCCGTACAGCGATGACTTAGGTGATGTTGTCGGCGAACTGTATTTGATGCGCTATATAGGTAGAGAAGGCGCTGAGAAGCTTGACGAGCTTGGCCGTTTAAGAGGTAAATCTCTTCCTAAGAATGTCACTGCTGATGAGATGGTTCAGGGTAATTCTTTCATTGGGCGTAATTGGATTACGCCTCGCGGGATGAAAGAAATTATCAGGCAGAACATTATTGATATCCCTCAGTTGCGTGCCCAGTTAGGTATCAGCGACGAGATTGCTGAAGGCGATGAACTTGTTAGGGAGATTGTACGCAAGTTAGATGCTGAAGAAGGCTTCAGGATTACTGATAGAGACGGCCATGTATACACCAACCAGACTCAGGTTGGAACGTTTAAGGACATTGATAAAGCTGGTTCTATTAGAATTCAGTTATCGAAGATGGGTAAAGAAGCTCATGGTGACACATGGGTTGACATCTTTGATACTGATATGACTAAAGGTTTAACTCAGTACATAGATTCTCATGCTCGGTACATACGTTCTCAGTATGTGGTGGATGGTTTAGCGCAGCGAGGCATTGTTGTTCGTGGCGCTAACGGCCAGTTGTCTCGGAAGGCAGCAACACGTTTGACAGCACAAACGGATAGGGCTGGACGTTCGCTATCTAGGGCTCAAATTGCTAAAGAAAAGGTTGAGGCAGCTAAAGCTGCACAAGCCAAAAACCTTGACTATTACATGGGTGAAGCTGGTCAAGCGGGAAGCAAAACAAGTAAAGCGGCAGCAGTCAAGGCAGCTAACGAGATAGCTGTCCTTGAAGGAGAAATGGAAGCTATTGCTTCCGTTATGCGCGCTATCCAAAACGGTTCAGGTGTTGAAGGTTTAAGTAAAGACGCTCTGGATTTGATTAGCCCAGGGGGTGCTTACGATCTTCGTAGGGGGGTTGGATACATAAGTCAGAAGGTTCGGCAAACTGCTGATGAGGTTGCTCGTTTGCATGCTGCTCGTAGCGATGCTGTGGAAATGATTCACGCTCTTGACGATCAGGTTCATCAGTTAGAAGAAATGTTGAAACGTATTGAAGCTGTTCAGGGTATTAATCCTGAGCTTCAAGGGTTTATCCCGTTGTTTGACAGTTACAAAGAGATTCAAGACATGGTGAATGTCTTGCGTGAGGGGTTGCGTAACTTTAAGTCCACGTTTATTAATCACATGATGGATGATGTGACGGTGCGGGCTGCCGACGATTTGGAAGATTTTTTGAATGTCATGTCGGCTGACGAGTTGTTCGATTTTGCTAGAAACGGGAAGATGCTTGCGAGTAAAGCTCGCAAAGATAAGTTGGGTCGTATCTCTCGGCGTTTAGGTCAGATCTTTAAGGATAATCCTAAGTGGGAGAAGTGGCTTGAGGATATGCCTGAGTTGGTGGAACTGAAGCGTCTTATTGGTGGGCTGGATGAGGGGGACCTGGGGATTCTTGCTCGTTTGGATCGTTACCGAACCGCTCAGGGCGGTAAAGCTCTTCTTGATGGGGAGTCTCCTATAGGTACGGCTGTTGCTGAGCTTCTTGGTGATATCAGTGGGGCTGAACGTAACTTGTTGAATGCGAAGTTGCGTGAGATAGAAGAGATTTTGAATCTTGGTCTTGCGAATCAAGGCACTAAAGCGGCGGATAATGCGTTGCAGGAAACGTTTGAGATTCTTGGGGCAAAGTTCGAGGGGCTTGAAACTGCTATGGGTGCTGCCCAAAAGAAATTGTTAGAGACTGAGGCTTACCTTGCAAAAAATCGTGCTATTCATCGAGCTAGGGTCCAGAAAAGTGAAGCTGAACTACGTCGGTTAGGCAAAACTGAACAAGAAATTCGTGAAGAGTTAGGCAAGCGAGGGTTCAACGAATTAAGCGAAGACGAATTTTCACGAATGATGGGTGTTATTGGTCAGCAGCAAAAAATTATTGATGATCTCAAGCTGGAGAAGATGCGGATATTGGATTCGGATAAGACAAGTGTCCGAATAAGTGCAGCAGATTCTCAGCAAGCTGCGGTTGCGGAACTTCGCAAGGTCCGCAACCAACACAATCTTTCTGACGCATACGGCGGTCGGTTAAACGAGTACATGGTCACCATGTCAGGGCTCGGCAACGCTCAGGATGTATCCAATAGAACCAACAGCTTGTTGCGTGGATACAGTCTCGTTGGGGGAGCGGGAGAAGGATCGGTTGAACTGTTCTCTGCTGCGGTTCAGGCCGCAGCTAGAACCGCTGATACTCAAGCTATGAGCGGGTTCATGAAGGGCTACGGAACGTTTTTGAACTGGTGGAAAGCTCAAGCTATCAGTACGCCTGGTTTTATTTTGAGAAACATGATGGGTGGCATGTGGATCAATAACCAGATTGCTGATGTGCCTATGGGTTTGCATGGCAGGGTTCTGGGTATTCGTCGTGCAGCGGCTGAAGCGGCTGAAGCTGCGGGCCGACCTGACGATATTGTTTTCGGGGTAGAGGAGCTTATCCGTGGTGGTAAATCTATTCGTTTGAAAGGAAAGTTTGGTGCCCCACAGGTTCAGGGTGCTGTTCCTGTAGATGAGCTTAAAACGTTCTTGGGGTGGTATCGAACGGGTATGAGTAGTAGTGGTCAAGTGTCGCAGGAAGTTAAGTCTGCGTTGGACGTTATTGGTGCAGGTGGTGAGGGAGCATGGAGGGCAGGATCTTGGAATCCGTTCAAAGCAGACTTCAAACCTTTTGCCCAAATTCGTTCATGGAACCAAGATGCTGAGTTCATGTTGCGTGGCGCTGTAGCGCACCACACAACTATGGGTGGGGGAAGCATCGATGATGCTTTCGAGCTTGTAAACAAATACCATTTCGATTACGCCAATTTGACTCAGACGGAACGCAAAATGAAGCAGGTGATCCCGTTTTGGACTTGGCAGAAAAACATTTTGCCTGTGCTTGTTGAGTCGATAGGTAAAAAACCTGCGGCTTGGGGTCGTTTGGGTCAGATAAAGAAAGAGTTGGAGTTGCATTCTCCTGAGGAAGGGTTTGTTCCTAGCTGGTTTGGGGAGAATATGGGTATTCGTTTACCGTTTGAGCTTCAAGGTAATCGGGCGTATTCGATACCTGATTTGCCGTTCCGTGATCTTGCTAAATGGTCGAAAGGTATAACCGATAAGGAACCGTGGCGTCCACTGGTTGAGAGCGTGATGCCTATGTACAAACTTCCGATAGAACTATCAATGGGTAAACAGTATTTCGGTAACATTCCCTTTACTGGCAGATACCAGCAGGTTCCTTATGCGTATGAACACATGCCTGGGTTGATGCCTATTCTCAATTCTCTTGGGTATGCGAAGAAGAACAATAAAGGCGACTGGAAGGTGACTGATAAAACTATTTATTTCTTGGATCAGTTTTCTCCTGTTCTTGGCCGTTTGCGTCGCCTTGCTCCGAATGAGAAAAGTAAGCAGGAACGTATTGTTACTACTTGGGTTACGACGTTCATGGGTATGAACCTCAGGCCCAATACTCTGAAGAGTAGACGTGGTGCTCTTATTGAGCAGCAAAAGGAAATGGCTGAGATGCTTAGGGATATGAAAGATATAGAAAATCGTAGGGTCTAGGATTTAGATATGTCTGAAAGAACAATTATTTCTCGGGACGGGTGGGATGCTCGTCCTCCCAAGCGGCCTTTCAGTAGGTTGAGGCGTTCTCGGGTGCAGGGGATTGTTCTTCATCACAGTGGTGTGAAGAACGGGCCAAAGGGTGTAGCTGCGTTGAAAGCGTATGAGCGTTTTCATATGGATTCTCGTGGCTGGAACGCTATTGCGTACAACTGGTTGGTTGATGAAGCGGGAGTTATTTATGCAGGCCGTGGAGGCAGCGTCATTTCTGGTGCTACTAAGGGTTGGAATAGTCGTACTGAGTCGGTTTGTTTTACGGGTTGGGGAGAGGTAGAGGCTTCTGAGCCTGCGTTGGATTCGATTAAGTGGCTGATTGGTCACATCAATAGTCGTTATGAGGGGAAGCTGTGGGTCAAAGGACACAGAGATTTAGGAAATTCCACTTGCCCTGGGAACTGGTTGTACAACTGGTTGAAGTCAGGGATGCCGTCACCGCTTGGAGATCCCAACAAAATAGATTGGGAAGGCATCAGGGCTCACCTGGAGAGCCTGAAAGCGGTTGTATCCCATACTCCTCTGTCTAAGAGGCGTCGGAGTCGTGGGGAGGCCGTACGGGCCGTTCAGGAGCGTCTGAGAGATCTTGGGTATGAACCTGGGGGAATCGATGGCATCTTTGGATACAACACGAAAAGGGCAGTCAAAATGTTCCAGGTCAAATACTGTGCGTTCCTTAAGGTTGACGGCATAGTTGGTGCTAGAACTTGGGATGTATTGTTTAGTTAGTGGGCCACACCAGACAACCTATAGGAGGCCGTAGATATGGCTAAGAAAAGTAAACAATGGAAAGATTCTGATTCGGTTGATAACGCCCAGGCAATGGGTTCTAAAGCCAAATCTGATGCCGCATACCTTCGTTCCACCGCACTGGCTAATCAAAACCAGGGCGGACGACCGTTCGGGAAGTAGCAAGTGACTGAAGAAACCCCTAAAACAAAATTTTCGTGGTCCGACTGGGTTGAACGTTCCATGTGGACGGGCATCGAAGCGGCGTTAGCGATAGTTGTTGTTACCGATGTGTCAAGTTTGAAAGCTGCTGTAACAGCTTTCGCTGCTGCAGGTATTGCCGCATTAAAAACTTTGGCTAAGGCTCGCCTCGGGAGGTAAGCCCGTGGATGAAGAAGAACTATTCGATGACGTTTGGGCCGATTGGATGGCCGAGCAGGGTTTAGACATTGAAGATGAAATCGAACAGACCTTACTTTCGAGTAAGGGCCTGTTGGATATGGATGATGGCACCCATGCTCAATGGATAAACGGAACGTTAGGTGTTCTTCTTACATTTGATTTAGAGGAAGTTGATCAGCTTCTGGGTGCTTGGGATGAAGCAGAAGACGGAAACATGGTTGCTCTTGCGACTCTGTTGCAATGGTTGAACGGGTTCAGCGCATTTCTTAGAGCTTGCACAGCGAACATTGAGGATCTTTAGAAATATACGATATATTTTTCGTTATTCCCTGGTTAGGTAATCCCTTATTCTGGGGTCTTCGAGGAGACATTCTCTGAGCTTTGTTGCAAGTTCATCTCTGCGTCGAGCCAATGTGGTCTTAGGGATCTCCAAAACTATGGCTATAAAACGCAAAGAAAGGCCCACATCAACAAGCATGTGGTACAACCACTGCTCGTCAGATGTGAGCCTCATAAATGTTTTGTGGACTGCAAAGATAAGATCTTCTTGATCTTTCTCTCGTTCCTCTATTGATCTGAGTGGCTCCTCAAACGGAGCGGCACTCATCAAACTTTCTATTTCTGTTTCAGGAGTTGGATTGTAACGAGATTCTCTTTTGACGTTAAGTCGATGGATGTTATGGCCGTAACCTTTACCTCTGTCTTTGCTGGTTACGTTTACCCAAGGACGTTGGGGGGAAAGAGAAGGAAAGTTTAATTCTCGAAGAGCGTTAAAGAGTTGTGCTCCCTCGCTCTCATCAACCACCGTTCCAATGCAGAAAATCTGAATGTATCGAGAAAAACAGTTTGTTGTTATCGAAGTTTCCTACGGGAATCTCTTCGGTGTTGATGATTGTCATTAGTTCTCGGTAAGTCAGATCTGCATAGTTTTGGCGTGAGCGTGACCAAATCCAAAACCACACATCCAATTCGGATGCGTCCCACCACTGTAGCGCACGAATTTTGTTGAACTTAACTTTCAACATTTCGTCGGCACCCATTCCCATGACTTCTACAAGTCTGGGGAAACCCTTATTAGATATTTGTACATAGTCGGGGGTAGCAGCAAACGTTCCAGGTAACTGGTGTACCTCGAACCCGTCGGGTCGATCCCAACCGAATCGTTCCCAGTTTCGTTCTCGTTTCTCGAACTCGCCTTCAGCTTCTTTACCCATAGACATATATCGTTCTTTGTATGGGCGTTTATGGAATGGGGGGGCCATCATTTTTTTCTCCCTACTATTCGGTAGACCATGATGTCGTCTTCGTAAGCGACACCGTTAAGGGCATCTTCCACTGCTTTCAGGTAGTTGGTTGTATCCCCTCTCAGCTTTGTTGAGGAAGCATCTAATTCCGTGATCGTTATTTGTGTGCGTTTAGCTGTGAAGACACAGCTAATAGAGATAGGTCCCTCAAATTTGGGGCCATCGTAATGATTCCGTATGTGTTCCTCGTGTTCCAGTGTGGACTTAGGGGTATACGTTCTTCCCCTTGCGAACCTTGGTCGCCCTTTGACCTTAGGTTTTCCTGGGACAGTGAACTTGTAAGAATGTTTACGCATGGTACCTCGTTGTTTGGGATGCTTTAGTAACAATGTTCTCTAACTGTTTCTCTCGGTCTGGTCGCCCAACGAACTTTCCGACTCGTTCATCGAGGCGACGTAACCAGTCCATCGTGGCATCAGCGGAGTATTCCTGCCAAAGAAGACTGCTAGCGAAAGCGTACATAGCTTCTGACCTGTCTGAGAATTCTGTTTGTTCCCATATGTTCTTAGCGTTCCCCTTGAACTCTCCGTCTTCTCTGTTCCCTGGTTTGTACTGGGGAGCTTTCGGTTCTGTTGCTTCGTAGAAGCGAAGCAACCCACGAACCAACCCTGGTGGCGTTCTTTCTTCCCACGCTGCAGAAACAAACTCCTTAAGAGAAAAGAACGAGTCCGAATGATTGGGATCGTAAACCTCGTGCCGCCCAACGTTACGGTGATGGGGGTACGGCAAACGCAAACAGTTACCTAAAGCCCCTTCAGCTAAAGAAACTTGTTTGGGGTACACCTCGCGGGTCGGGACATCCACAACACGGCACGCTCCGATGAGCCCTTTACGGGCCACGTTCGCAGCCACAGGCTCAGTCAAATAAACCCATACGTGGTAGCCCTTGCTTTTAGATGTTTCTTTCCAGCTTCGGATACCTGTTTTAGCGAGAAGAGTTACCAGGTTGTCTGCGTGGACACTCGAATTTTCTCCGTCGTCAAGATCAACGGCACACCAATTCACCATCCACACACCATTCCGTTGCCATAACGGGTACACCCCAAGGGCTACATCGTTACTTAGATGCTGTTCGATGTGGCGAAAATACTTTTCTCCGTATCCCAAAGCGACGTTGCTGTCCTCTTCCAAGGGATGCACCCAGTGGGTGACATCAGCTAACGCTCCTCCTTGGTGGAGTAAAGCAAATCTTTCTGCAGTTATTCCACCCATCTGTTATCTCCTGGGATATCGCTCTCATAGTATTCTCGCACAAGTCCACATTCGGGGTCCATGTAGTAGTCAATGGGAGGGTCAGTGATTTGACATGGCGGACGTTTGTTCTTGCATAAGTCAAGTGACACTGAGACAGAGTGGACACGTCGTTCGTCGTTAGACAGTTTGGGGTCATCTCTTCTTCGGAACACGTTGAGTTGCAAGATTGCGTATTCGTCAGCATTGAATTTGCCGTCGTCCATTCCTCTAGAGGTGCCACGAGTGGAACCTTTCCCTGATTGGTGAACTAAACCAACGGGAAGGTTCTCTAACTCTGCCCATTCCTTTAACCCTTTAAGAACTGTTGATACGCCTTCGTATCCTGAAGCGCCAGGTAGCTGTTCAAGAAAATCGACCATCACGAACCGAGGTTTGTGTTGCCAATAGTCTTCGCATTCTCTCATGGCATCAGACATATTCTGAAATGAGAGGGCATTGGGGAAGATTTTTACTCTGTCAAGGAAACCAAACTTGGCTTCTTGTATTTCGTTTATGACAGTTTTGTCTTCGACGCGAAGAGCTTCTTCCACTTCAGCAAGATTTCGTTGATATAAGAGCGCATAAAGTTTGGATACAACCAGGATCTCGGGTTCATCAGGAGTGTATATCACTCCGTAGAAATCGGGGTCTTCTTGAAGGTTGCGTGCAATCGAAGAGAACAACACTGCGGATTTGCCGCTGTGTGCTCTGCCTGTGACGACGAGTACATCGCTGGGCCAGACGCCACGCATGCGGCTGTCTATGTCTTGAAGACCTAGGTGGAAACAGTCGTGGCTGCCTTTGGCGTACTCGACCCATCGGTCTACTGCCTGCGCTGTTGGCTTAAAGAATTTGTACTGTGGCTCTCCCTCGGGGAGATCGATACCCGCAAGGCGGGCATCGATCTCCTCGGTGGTGAGGGCGACAGCTTCGTCACCCTCACCCATCAGTTGCCCTTATACGCAAACTCTTGGAGTTCCTCGCGTCGTCCAAGCCAGTCCCATTCGATGGCATCTGATTGAGTTTGCCCAGAAGCTTGGTCCCAGACTTTGAGAGGGACATTGCTGTCTCCATCATTAACCCAGATACCAACATCACGAGAAGTTTCTACTCCGATGTGTTCCAAAGCATCCTTACTGATCGAGAAGTTAGGAAAGTTCTTTCCATTCTTCGTTACATCAGTAGATCCATCAGCGTGTTCCTTGACTTCGTACACCTTAAGTGTGCCTCCGTCGTTGGTGTCCCACTGATTCGGATGGAATGCCATCAAGTTGAAAGCAGCCTGCCGTTCGTCGGCACCTTTACCAGAGCAGAACTCTGTGCGCTTATAGGTACGCCCACTCATCTTCCCACCTGCAGGCGCAGCCTGCGGAGGAACAGGAGTAGCAGCTACTGAAGTTGCCGTCGGTCCTGCTGGAGCAGCGACACTTGCAGTCGCTTGCGGGGCGGGGCCTGCTTGACTATTTGAAGCCCTGGAAACGCCGCTTTTTAAGCGACGCATCACAACGCCGTCAGGAGAAAGATCTATCTCTTGACCTGCTTGTTTCAGCACCTCACTTTTCACTTGTTCAAACATGGAAGTTGCTTCAGCAATGATGCCGTCATCCCCCATTGATTCAGGAACACTCCTCTCTATTGAGAGCGAGTAGTCCGCTGTTTCGTATGGAGCTTCACTCACTTTTTGAGTGAAACTAACTGTCACTTTTGCTGTGTCAGTCATGTTTACCTTTCTCCCTACCAGGGATTTTCTCCGAGGTGTTTCCCTCGGCATTCGCCTGCCTGCCAGACAGGACACCAGTTCGGAGAGCAATGCCAACCTGACCAATTTTGCGGCCATGTCTTAGCATCCGACATAATCGTCGGAACCATCGACCAGCAAAGCTCAACGAATGCGTTCTTATGTTCTTCGGTACGTTCAATCTCGATTACCTGAAGAGTTCCATCAACCATCACTCCAAGATTGAAGTCGGTTGCCTCCAAAGCCCAACAGTAAGCATGAGATTGTATATCCCAACGCTTGTACTCCCAAGCCAGATACTCCCTACTGGGATTCTTCCAATCCCAAATGACACCTGACTTATCGATCCAGTCCACCGTACCTGTTAGGACTAAACGAACGTTGTCTCTCCTACCGATCTCTTTCTCAAAGGGAGTCTCCACTCCCACTGGATCAAGTTCAGGGAACAACTCTTCATACCAGCATGTCAAGTTAGCTCGAACCGTGTCAACCAAGGGTTCGTAGTGGTGACGCCACACCTCAACAGCCGACGAGTAACTCACAATAAATTCTTCTGCGACCTCAATAATTTCTGATAGCTGTGGGCGGGGCATCCCCGCCATCATCAGCCGACCTGCGTACTCGATTGCCCCATGTACAGCGTTGCCTCTCAAAAAGTCTGATGACTCTTTCTGGGTGACAAGACCAAGCCTGTCTTGCCTTGCCTGCTCTGGGCATTTAAGAAATGTGTTAATCCAACTCTGTCGTAAACGTATCTCAATCATTTTTCTCCCTACTCGGTTGGGACCGCCCCGCAGGGAGATACAGGACGGCCCAACCTAAACCTTGATGCAGAAATATATCGTATATTTCTGCTCCCTCTAAACATTATGTAAATGGGGGGAACCCTTGGGGGGTTCCCCCCATTTTAACATGGATACAACCAGAGATCAAACAGCGCTCTCTCCCAGAGGTGGTTCGATCTTGTGTAAACGTTCAAATTGCGCCCGTTCAACCATGTCATGTGCTCTCTGCCGAGACAACCCGATGCTACGTCCAACTCGTGCTTGGTTTCCCTCTGCTTGTACAGCGTCCAGCAATGCGTGCCTACGCATGTAGCTGGTTAGCTTCAACTTCTCTCGTAACTGGCGGTCAAAATCGTTTAGTCGTTCCAAAGCCGCCAGTGGTTCATATGAATCGACACATTCAGTTAGCGTCCTGTGTAGCTGAGTTAGGTACAGGGCCATTATTCGCAACACTCCTTCTCTTCTTCGTTACTTGTCCAGGTCTGAGCGGCTTGCTCAGCTTCGGCTCTTGTCTTAAAGAACTCTCTGTACTGGCCGTCTTGCAACACGACGTATCCAGATGTGCGTAAGCCCGCTCCCAATGGGACAACAGTCCCTTTGATCTCGTATTTAGATGGATTCATGTTGGGCTCTAGCTTCCAGAATTTGTTCTCGGGTATAAGCGTCTTGTAGCGGCGCATGCTTTTGTCTTCTTGGTCCACGTTTCTTCTCTGTTTTCTCCTTGTTGTATTGGTTCCAGGCGGAACGACATCCTAGACATCTGCATCCGTTCCCATAACAGGAAGCGGAAGGTTTCCCTTTGCAGTTGTATCCAGGTCGTCTTGTTCTATTGGTCGCCATCAGTATCCCTCAGGGGTATGACATCGGCATCTTGGCCTATGTCTTCAACAGCTACAGACTGCATGAATATGCCGATAGTTTCTTCTAGTTTGTCTGCCCGAGTGAGCAGTCCAACTGCGAGCTTTCGGTCATCATGTATCTGATCCTGCATTTGATCGAATATTTGGATGAGTATGTCGTCATTCACATTTTCCATATTTATGTCCTTCTCCCGTTGTGGTTTACTTGTGATCTTTTTGTGGTCTGTCTTATAACTTCCCCTTTGTGCTTAATGCCCGCAAGTTCGTTCCAAGCAAGCCAGCGGTCGGTGCATTTACTGCAACGGCATTTCCCTAATGCGTAGGTAGCTATGTACCCATGTTTAGTGAAGTCGCTTGAGGTCCAACGAGTTGTGAAGCTGTCGTTGTAACTCATGTTTGTCCTCCTTTAATTGTTTGATTTCTTCATCTTTTCTACCCAGGACAACGGAATGCGTACTTGCTTCGAGATCGTTTGCTGCCATAGTTCTCTCCTGTAAATGCTTGATATTGCAGCATGCTGTTACGTGGCAAGTGTGATGTATGTGCATCCCCTCCCTAATAGAACCGTAATGGTAAACCCAGACCATACGATGTGTCAAGGCGTTGCGTCTTGTGCCAACTCGTTCAGCAACAACCTTGCTGTTGACCGCACCGTATCCACCCTCTTGGGTGAAGCCTTGCCAAAGGAAACAAACCGTCCCGTCATCACGAACAAAGTCACCAAACCTGATGTAACTAAACGCAGGATTCAGATACGTTTCGACCCGTTCCTCAAACGTGAGCTTCGCCATGATCCGCATGGGAATGTCAGTTCGCGGCGATCCGTACTTCTCGAAGTTACGTTTATGTCCGTGACATAAGGCAATGATTCCATCTCTGGAACCAATGCCGTCGTAAGGGAAAGAGGTTCGACGTTCCCTTGGGCATTGTTGTCCGCCAGGAAGTATGGCCCAGCAAGCTGTTCTTCCTTTCCTAGGTTTCATGCGACTATCCGATCCTTAGGTGGTGTCCATTCTTCGTGAAGCAACTTGTCACACTTGGATGAGTTGCATGAGAGACATGCAGGTACGAGGTTGTCCATCATGTGATCTCCTCCCTTGGAGAGCGGGATGACATGGTCGCCTATCGAAGTCTTCGCAGTGATGGGTGCATCACAGTAAGAGCAGGTGTTTGGATCGAAGCCATGATGTAGCCAGTGGGCGTGTAGTTCTTTCATCGTGTGACCATCACATGGGGCGTTGGCTAGGAGTGCCCGTCGTCGCTGGTAATCCTCGTATCTGGAAACTGATGCAGATTGACGGTACTTCTTGGCCGATGCCCTGACCTTCTCTGGGTTGGCCTTCTCCCATTCGGCAATGCGTACTCTCATTTTGTCATACTTCTCTGGTGGCAGATTTTCCCTGTAAATCTTTTGTTTTTCTTTAATGAAATCCTTACGGTTGATGTAGTCCGTAGCACAATCGACTTTTCGACACTCTTTGCATTTGGGACGTATGCCATTTGATGATGGGGACTTAGGCTTCTGACGGTGGTAATCCGAAAACGGTTTAACAATTCCACACCCAGAGCATTTCTTATATCTAATTGTTTCCATTACTTGTACCTCCCACAAGTCCATAAGGCCCACCCTCCACGGGTGTTCTCGTGTATGTAGTGCGCCATCCATGTTGACTGCACCACTTCGTATCGTTTCGGCCAGTGCCTTTCAAACACATGGCCCCAATAATGTTCGTTTATTTGAAACAAGCCGTGATCTACCCCGTTATAGGCACGGGGATTGTGTAGCGACTCGCACCACGCCACCCCCAGTGCCCTCACGCAGTCGTCTACGAAGAATTCGCATACGATCTCAGGAATCTCAGGGTTAGGGGGCTCATGGTTCACCGAAGCGAAGTCCAGTATTGCCCAGATAGCTAACCAAACATTCATGCTGTCTCCCTTTGGCGGGCGGAAATATACGATATATTTCCGCTACTCATTGAGTCCCTCAATCTCAGGATCTTCAACCAGCATGTCCAACTGATACTGGATAGCACGGTCAATAATCCCATCGAAGCTCGGAACCATCTCCAAAAAGTTTTCACCCCTCAGATACTGCTCCCTCAACTCATCCAAGATCAGGACAGTGAACAAAGCAAACGCATAAGCTGAGCGTTCTAGCTCTGTGTACTCAGAGTCACCCATAATATGTCTCCGCTTCTGTCTCGATCCAGACACGGGCACCACATCGGTCAGGCTCTACAGGCTGAACGATGTAGCAAGGTCCATCCACATACACCCTTCGATGATGTGTCGATCCCTTGTATGTGCGGTCAATGATGGCAGCTTCCCCTTTCTTGAGCTTCTGTTGGTGGACATGGATAACGTGCTTCATCACTCTCCCTTTCTATTGGTGGAAGCAAATCGGACATTGTTGCGACCGTAGATACACATGCCACACTCCACACATGCGCCACGACCAAACACCCCGTCGTCGTCCCAGACGACCATCGGAGTTTTACCTGTTAGCTCAGGACACTTAGGTCCTTTACGACGATGCGGAAACTTGGCAGCTAACTCTTCAGTCTCCTCCCAAGTGTCAGCACAGAACGCCAGCATCGGCTCGGACAGCAACGCTTTCTCTGTCCGAACCGCATCCAGCACGTTGTCCTTATCAACAGATAAGTACACGGCCAGATTGCTGACACCCATAAGCAGGGGGGCTGCTTTGAAGGTTCTTGTATACAACCAGAACTGAAACTCAGGGAAGTCTTCTGCTACTCGTTTGATCGCTTGAGCGAACGCAGCGGACGGGATGTCACCATCCCAGAAGTGCCTAAACACCCAGTCATCCTCAGGAATCTTCGCTCGCACATATTCGATAGAGCATTCGCTGAGCATGGCACTGAGCATGGCATGCAGTGTGTCTACATCGTTGAGATGAGGAGACACGACATCCCAGTTCTCTTGCACCAAGTTACGGACGCCTGGAAAGTTCTGAAGTGCCAACGCATAACACGCATCAGCGCACCATTCGGTGTGCCCAGGACAGGAGACAAGGGCGGGAAGCCCGAAAGTGTTCTTGACCTTCGGGGTCCCCTCGTTAATGCCGTTGCCTTTTTTCCTGACCAGAGGCGCAACTTTACGGTCACTACTTAAGCGTGGCAACCCTACGTTGACAATCATGATTCCAGTTGCCTCATCGTGTCAGACATGATCTCGAACATTGACTTAAAAGCACTGAGTACTTCGTCACATTTGCATGATCCTGCAGCAATGTCCCGTGGCCCTTCCACATACTCTTCGATCATGTGTTTGGCGGCATCAGCGAAAGCTTTGCCTATGCCACACCGAGACTCACTGCTTGTGATAACGAAGTCTCTTAAATGGTTTTCGATTCGGGTGTCAATGATGTCGGGCAGGTCGTGAGTAACTACAAGCCCCCAGGACTCATAGCCCCTCATTACTTCTTTCTGGACAATCTCATCCCATTGCCTGAAGTTCCAGATGCCGTCACTGACAGTGTCACCCAGGTCGATGTTGTCTAGCCCTTCGCTTATCTGATCACCGAAATCGTGGTCGTCTACATAGTTCTCTACAACCCCTCCGATTTTCTCTTCGATGCAATCGAACAGTCCATCGTCATCTATTTCTACTGTAAATTCAGCCATTGGTTTCTCCCTTGTTTGGCCGTGGATGCGCTTGAGCACATCAGCCAAGCACGAAATATACGATATATTTCGTGCCTGACGGGATGCTCAATCAGATGTAACTAACTGTCCGATTGCCTTCTCGGTGAGAGGCATAGATCCGAAGAGCAGACGATCAAGATGCCGTCCCTCTTTAGATCCACCACGCACCTGCTGGACATGCTGCTCGTAGCCTTGTACGGCCATGAGTGCACCCCATTTGGTTTCTCGGATACCACCGTCTAGATCATCATGCCAGTAGCGAGCGATAATGTTGGAGAACGTCTTGTCCCAAGACGTTTGACTCCTACCCTCATCTTCTGGTCTGGTACCTAATAGATTCCCAGTCAGTTGACTGAAATCACCGACGGCATAGCTCTCGTTAATAAGCCGTTCTACCTGTGCATCGAGATGTTGTTGCAGCTTGGCTGCCTCAACAAACGAGTCGATAGCCCACTCCAGATAGCTACTGGCATTACGAGTGTGCTTAACCGACCACGAAGCCTTCACTCCCAAGATGTAGGCAGCGAATGTGTTCGCACACACCACCACTCCGAGAGTCGGACGGCCTGATGCGGCAATCGTCCCATCGTGAGCATCAGTCAACGTGAAGTACTTATGGATCTTGCTGTATCCCTCAATATCCAGTGGTTCACCCATCTCCAATGTTACATATGCCTTACGACCGTGATTCAGGGTGCCCTTGGATGCGACACCAGGAGAGAAACCCTGTTCTATCAGTTTCTCTACAGCGGCATCCATCTCATCATATTGAGTGATGCCCCTGCCTTCTGTCACGCCCACATTTAGTGGGAACCCATTGTCGTCACGACGAATGACGAAGCCATTATTTACATCCCATGCAGAGACAGGTGTGTAAATAATCTCACCGTCAATCATGTCTTGGACATACAGTTCTTGACGTTCGGCTTGGAATTGCCACGGATTCTCTGCGTACTCCTCTATGGAGAGCAGATGCCCATAGGTGATCCCTTTACCATGCCAAGCTGTTCGAGCGTAGACCGCTAGGTCATCGCCGTATATTTCTGCACTCATATTTTTCTCCCTTGTTGTGTTGATATGAGAATTTTTGGAAATATATTGTATATTTTTGAAGTGACCCTATTTGCACCTCGACATAAGTATAGGGCCAGTACTTTCTTATGTCAACTACTCGTTGACAAGGTCATGAAAGGAGTGACGAGTCAAGACAGGCCACTCGTGTTTCTGCCGCACCTTCAACGAAGGCGCAAAATCTCGCACTGCCTCATCCATGCCACACGGGGTGCAGATATACATATCTGTAACCCGACTCAAAGCATTCTGAGCTTGCTCAATCTCCAACTCAGTCACCATGCATCTAGGACATCTCATGTTTTCACCCCCCCCACATTTGCTACCCACACGTTCACTAGTTCTTGATAGAGAACCGAGTCACGGCGGTTACGGTCGTGGTTTTCCTCCAAGTATTCGAGAATCTCAAGCACTTGAATTAGTTGGTGAAGGCTTATCTCTACAGCGGAATCCATCTCAGTCATAGTCGTATCCAAACAATTCATCCCCACACGGAGGACACATATAGTACGAATAGTTAGCAGGCCGACCTAACTGGCGCACAAACTGAGAATGCAGAATGATCTCCCGCTCATCAGCAGTCTTATCAGGCCACACAGTTTGAGCCAGAGAACCGTTGACCCACTTCTCAACTTCAGCCGATCGCACTGAAGTGAAATAGTCGTTACCGCATTTACCACGACAACGAGCCCGAGCTTCAATAGATGACATATCACACTCCCTTTCTTCGTAAAGAGTCCAGCATCGCTTGCCAGTACTCAGGACCACGGGCACGTTCTCGTGCCCAATATGATTGGCTGATCAAATAGCAGCCATGACAAAACATGATCACGCACAAAACAAGCAGCGGACCAGGATACATAGGAACATCAGGCATCGACATTGCCTGCCTCCTGTAATTCTTGAACGAACAATTCCAGAGCAGATTCGTCGCCACGTTGAGCCCAACGTGCTTTCTCCTCGGGCAACTGCACCCACTTGGGTCTATTAGCCATCCACCACTCATGGAACTGATAAGGCTGGGGATCTGCATCACGGTCCATTAGCCAACCTCCAAATGTTCGGAACGCTCAAATTCGACCTGAGCTTGAATCGAATCGTTATGGATGCTGACCAGATCCAGCAACACCTCAGAAGCAGTCAAGCCTCCCAAGCGCTCCTGGTTTATTGCCAGCCAACGGCGAGCAACCTCATCAAGAACTATTTGCAGATGCTCGCACACACGCTTCGCCTCCCAAGATGCGGATTCGTTAAACGTTCCGATCTCTGGCAGCAGGGCACTGATTCTGTTTGTGAGAACGTCTACCGACGCTTGAAGCTGCCCGTTGCTTAGCTCACTCATGTTTTCTATATCTAGGTAGGACACTTTCCATCTCCCTTGTTGTATCCAATAACTATTTAGTATCCCGAGAAATATACGATATATTTCTCGTCGGTATCAGAGGCCGACCCCTGACCACCAGACCCCAGTCTATCACCTCAGATCCTTATGTCAAGGACCTACGGACGGTAGATCAGGACTCACGCAGGTCATGACACGCAGGTCATGACAAAACGGGGGCGCCTCGTACGGAGCCGTGAAAGCCTCTTTCACTATCACTATCACCACAAAAAATTTGGGGCGAACCAGAGACAAAAAA
>Ga0206683_10000672_pt1 | contig 24449 bp, 23 predicted proteins | sample M280m12015metaG_FD_155483 | JGI IMG/M metagenome (GOLD analysis project Ga0206683, IMG submission 155483) | Ammonia-oxidizing marine archaeal communities from Monterey Bay, California, United States - M2 80m 12015 | ecosystem: Environmental > Aquatic > Marine > Intertidal zone | place: USA...
TTTAGATATAGCTTTTCGTTGGCGCCAATTAATTCAACATTATATTCTTTTAAGAAACCTGAATTTGATATTTCGAGAGAGACATTAAGAGCAGTTTGTCCACCCATTGTGGGAAGTAATGCATCAGGCTTCTCCTTTTCAATAATTTTCTTTATTACATCTTCAGTTATAGGTTCAATATAAGTTGCATCGGCTACTTCAGGGTCTGTCATGATTGTGGCTGGGTTAGAATTTACTAATATTATTCTATAACCTTCATTCTTTAATGCTTTACAAGCTTGCGTGCCAGAGTAATCAAATTCACAAGCTTGCCCTATAATTATTGGCCCAGCGCCAATGACTAATATACTCTTAATATCTTTTCTTCTAGGCATTTTTGCTTTTCTCTATGTTGTTTAAAAATTTATCAAACAAATAATAACTATCATTAGGTCCAGGTGATGCTTCTGGGTGATGTTGTACTGAAAAAACTAGTTTATCTGTCATCTCTATCCCACAATTACTTCCATCAAATAAACTTATATGGGTTTCCTTAATATTCTTTGGTAATTTTTTATTCTTTACTGCAAAACCATGATTCATTGATGTAATATTGACTTGAGATTTTTCCAAATCCTTAACAGGATGATTTGCCCCATGATGACCTTGATGCATTTTATAAGTATCTATTCCGAGGGCAAGTGCAAGTAACTGATGTCCAAGACAAATGCCAAAAATTGGTATATTTTTTTCAATAATTTTTTTTATTGTAGGAATTGCATATTTTCCAGTAGCGCTTGGGTCTCCAGGTCCATTAGATAAAAATATTCCATCGGGTTTTAACTTCATAATATCTTGAAAACTATATGTACATGGTATGATAGTTATTTTGTTAAATCTAGAAGCCAAACATCTGAGGATATTTTTTTTAACACCATAATCAATTACTACTACATGAAAGTCTGATTGTTTTTTTTCAACTTTATTATAGAAAATATTTATTTCTTTCTCTTTCCAGTCTTTTTCTTCTTTACAAGTTACTTTGATAGCTAAGTCTTGATTATTAATACCTTCAAAAGATAAATTATCTTCTAAGTAAATATCAAAATTATCGATACCTTTTGAATCATTGACTATTGTGCCGTTTATTAATCCTTTTTTTCTAATTAAATTAGTTAATTCTCTTGTATCTATGCCGCATAAACCTACTATTCCATTTTTTTCTAACCATTTGTTAAGTGTAATTTCTGATCTCCAATTTGAAGGGTTTGTGATATCAGATCTAAAAATTGCACCATTAATAAATGGTTTATTTAAGCCTTCATTATCATCTTTATTTAAACCCACATTTCCGATATGCGGGAATGTAAATGTTATTATTTGGGAGCAATAAGACGGATCTGTCATTATTTCTTGGTAGCCGCTTATAGCTGTATTAAAACAAACTTCTCCAGAAGATTTACCTTCCTTTCCAAGGCCAAAACCTTTGAAAATTGTTCCTTCACTTAGAATAAGTGCTCCAGTGGGTTTATTATGAGGCCAGTTTACCATTCAGTAATGGTCTTTAAAGAAAAAGAAAAATAAATTTTTATGTGTTAGGTGGGTTTTTTTCGGAGTAATTTTTAAATTCATCAAACTTCTACTCAAATATTTAAATAACTAAAAACGAATCAATTATTTTAAACACAAATTGACGGAATTTATAAATACTAGCTTCCAACGTCAAGCCCTCAAAACTTTTGATGATTTTTTTTTATAATTATATATCTTAATAGATTGTTTTAGGAGGTTTTTAGCTATGTTAAAGAAATTGATTGCCAAGGATTTAATTAAATCTATGAAAGAAAAGAATCAAAAAAGAGTTTCAACTTTACGTTTGATTAATTCTTCTATTAAGGATTTAGAGATCTCTTTGAGATCTAAGTCCGATTCTAATGATATAAACGATAATGATATTATAAATATCTTATCCAAGATGATTAAACAAAGAAAAGAATCTGCTGAAATTTTCAAAAAAGGGAATAGAGAAGATTTATATGACAATGAGATAATTGAAATTAAAATTATAGAAGAATTTATGCCTAAACAATTATCTGAAGATAAGATTGTTTCTATAATTGATGGCCTTATTTTAAAGCATGAAATTAAAGATATGAAGGGAATGGGTATAATAATGAGTTTATTGAAAAAGGATTACTCTGGGCAAATGGATTTAGGTTTAGCTTCAAAATTAATTAAAGATAAAATAAATACTTAAGGTATAATAAAGAAGATGAAATTTTCAAAATCTTTACTAGATGAAATAAGAGAAAAAATAGAAATTTCCGATGTTGTTGGAAAGAAAGTTGCTTTGCAGAAAAGAGGAAAAGAGTATATTGGTTTATCGCCTTTTCAAAATGAGAAAACTCCATCCTTTACTGTAAATAATGAAAAGAAATTTTATCACTGCTTTTCAACAAATAAGCATGGAGATATTTTTACCTTTTTGGTTGAGGTTGAGGGATTTACATTCCCGCAAGCAGTTGAAAAGTTAGCTGATCAGGCTGGAGTAGAGTTAAGAACATTAACTAAGGAAGAGGAGAAGAGGGCCTCATTAAGAAAGAAGTTATATGTAGTCACAGAAAAAGCTAATGATTATTTTATTGAAAACCTAAAATCAGATAATAGAGCTTTAAAATATTTAAAAAATCGGGGAATAAATAACGATATTATTACCTTTTATAATATTGGATATGCAAAAAATGATTTTTCTTCATTACTTAATTATTTAACTGAAAAAGGTTTCACAAATGAAGAAATATTTCTTTCAGGGTTGGTAATTGAAAATGAAAAAAATAAAGGAAAATATTATGATAGATATAGGGATAGAATAATTTTTCCTATCAGGGATAATTATGGAAGAATTGCAGGATTTGGTGGGAGGGTTTTAAATAACGAAAATATTCCTAAATACATGAATTCTCCTGAGACGGATATCTTTCATAAAGGTTCACTATTATATAATTATTCTAATCTAAAAGTTTCTTCTTCAAATGAAAATCTTATAGTTGTTGAGGGTTATATGGATGCTATAAGCCTATGCTCAAAGGGAATAACTAATGTAGTTGCGCCTCTCGGAACGGCGACTACAGAAAGGCAATTAAATTTAATTTGGAGTATTTCTGATTCTCCTATTATATGTTTTGATGGTGATGATGCTGGAAAAAAAGCTGCTAAACGCATAATTCAACTTGGCATTTCTAATCTTGGTGCCGGAAAAACAATAAAGTTTATAAATTTGAATGATAATTTAGATCCTGATGATTATGTAATGGATAAGGGCGTAGAAGAATTTAGTAACTTAATTAAAAATGCAACACCTCTTAATAAACAAATTTGGAATAATCTACTTGAAGATTCAGACTTATCTAGCCCAGAAGGAAGGGCAAATTTAGAAAAAGAATTAAGGGATATTCTTAGGCAAATAAAAGATAAAGATATCAGAAAACATTATGGGTTATTTTTTAAAGAATCTTTAGATAAGGCCTTTAATTATAATAGCTCCATTAAATCTTTTAGAAAAAATTACTCCAAATCAGGTGATTTTGATAAGCTAAAAATAATCAAAAGCAAAGTTGCATCTGGCGAGAGAATTCCTTCAGGATTAGAGTCGTTATTAGTATCTGGAGTTTTGATTTATCCTGAAATTATAGATATGCATTATGAGAGCATCGAGAACTTAATTATTAACCACAAAAAATTAAATAAAATTAGAGACGATCTAATAGCTCATGTTTCTTTGGAAAAGGATATTAATATTGAGAAAACAAAAGATTTTATTAATAATTATTATTCAATTATTTTAGAAAATGATCTAAAATTTTCTAAGAAGTACTGGTCTAACTATAAAAATTCTAATATACAATCTATTTCAACAATTTGGTTTGAAATTTATAGTGATGATCACCATATAAAGTCATTAGATAATGAAATTGTTAATTTTGATAAAAATATTCTTGATGATAAGGATGAAAATAGATTGTTAAGTATATTAGAACAAAAAGATATTCAATTAAAGAAGATAACTGAGAAATATGGCCAATAAACGTAAAAATAGTAAAAAGAATACTCAAAATAATAGCACTGATTCAGCTTTATTAGATATGAATAATAGATCAGTAAAGAAAATGATTAAATCTGCTAAATCTGTGGGTTATGTAACTTATAAAGAATTGAATAAAGTTATTTCATCAGAAGAATTTTCTTCAGAACAAATTGAAGATGTTATGTCAATGCTTTCAGAAATGGGAATAAATGTTATTGAAAATGAAGAAGAAGAGCAAGAGCATGCAAGTGAGGTAGTAGCAACAAAAAAAGCTGCAACTGAAAAATCTGATAGAACTGATGACCCTGTTCGTATGTATTTGCGTGAAATGGGGTCAGTAGACCTTTTGTCAAGAGAAGGTGAAATAGCAATAGCAAAAAGGATTGAAGCTGGTAAAGAGGCAATGATAGAGGGCCTTTGTGAGAGTCCTTTAACCTTCCAAGCTATAATAATTTGGAGAGATGAACTAAATGATGGTCAGGTATTGCTTAGAGATATAATTGATCTTGAGGCTTCATATGAAGGACCAGATTCAAAAAATAAAAAAATTGCTGCTGGTAAAGTTGAAGATAAGGATGATTCAAAAGATTCTAAAGATAATGACGATGATTCATCAGATTCTGACTTAAATGATTACGATAATAACCTTTCTTTGGCTTCAATGGAGGCTGAATTAAAACCAGGAGTTTTTGAAATTTTTGACTCAATTTCTAAGCAATATAAGAAATTAAGGAAACTACAAGATAAAAGAAATGAGCTAAAGAAGAAAAAGTCTGATTTGTCTAAAAATCAGATGGAAAACTACACTGTTTTTTCTAAAGAATTAAAGGATCTTATGAAAAAATTATCATTAAACCCTAATAGAATTGAGGCTCTTTTAGATCATTTGTATGACATAAATAAAAGACTAGTAGATTTAGAAATATCTCTTTGGAAATTAGCTAATTCTTCAGGAATAGAGAGAAATGATTTCTTAAAAGAATATCATGGTAATGAGCTAGATCCTACATGGATAAATAGAGTTGTTAGATTGAAGCGTAAAGGTTGGCAATTATTTGTAAAAGAAAATAGAAAGCAAATAAAATCAATTTTTACAGATATTCATGAACTTTCAGATGAAACGGGACTTGAGATTGAAGAATTTAGAAAAATAGTTTTAAAAGTTCAAAAAGGTGAAAGAGAAGCCGCAGTCGCAAAAAAGGAAATGGTAGAAGCCAATCTTAGATTAGTAATATCAATAGCAAAAAAATATACAAATAGAGGATTACAATTTCTTGATCTCATTCAAGAGGGCAATATTGGTTTAATGAAGGCTGTTGATAAATTTGAATACAGAAGAGGATATAAGTTTTCAACATATGCAACTTGGTGGATACGTCAGGCAATTACTAGATCAATAGCAGATCAAGCTAGAACTATTAGGATCCCTGTCCATATGATAGAAACCATTAATAAGCTTGTAAGAACTTCTAGACAGATACTTCATGAAATAGGAAGAGAGCCCACACCAGAAGAATTATCTGAAAAACTTCAAATGCCTTTAGATAAAGTTAGGAAGGTTTTAAAAATTGCAAAAGAACCAATTTCTCTTGAAACTCCTGTAGGAGATGAAGAGGATAGTTATTTAGGTGATTTTATTGAAGATAAAAATGTTCTTTTACCTGTCGATGCAGCGATTCAAGCTAATTTAAGAGAAACGACTACTAAGGTTCTTGCAATGTTAACCCCTAGGGAAGAAAGAGTGCTTAGAATGAGATTTGGAATTGGTATGAATACCGACCATACTTTAGAAGAAGTTGGTCAGCAATTCTCTGTAACTAGAGAAAGAATTAGGCAAATAGAAGCTAAGGCATTAAGAAAATTAAAGCATCCAACAAGATCCAAAAAATTACGTAGCTTTCTTGATAATTAAAATATAAAAAGACTTAAGGGCCCGTAGCTCAGTTGGTTAGAGCAAACCGCTCATAACGGTTCGGTCGCAGGTTCGAATCCTGCCGGGCCCACCATAGGTTAAAAATTAAATATGGCATCATATAAATATATCTTCTCTTTAAATAATTTATCCAAAACTTGGCCAGGTGGTAAAAAATTATTTGATGATATTAACCTGTCTTTTCTGCCCAATGCAAAAATAGGTATAGTAGGAATAAATGGTTCGGGTAAATCAACTTTTCTTAAGATTTTATCGGAAATTGACCAAGAATTTGGTGGTGAAATAATAAAAGCTGAAGGGATTAAGATTGGGTACTTATCACAAGAACCAGAATTAGATAATTCTAAGAATGTAATTGAGAATGTGTCTGTAGGCGCTCAAGAGAAAATTGATTTATTGAAAAAATATAACGATTTATCAATGAATTATTCTGAAGAGATAGCTGATGAACTAGCTAAACTTCAAGAAGAAATTGAAACTAAAGATTTATGGGATTTAGATTCTAAAATAAATCAAGCCATGGAAGCCTTACGATGCCCAGATTCTGAAAAAGATATAGATTCACTTTCTGGAGGTGAAAAAAGGAGGGTAGCAATTTGCAAATTACTTTTAGAAGAGCCAGACTTACTTTTACTTGATGAGCCAACTAATCATTTGGATTCTGAGACGGTTGCATGGTTAGAGAATTACCTTCAAAATTATCAAGGTACCGTAATCTTAATAACGCATGATAGATACTTTTTGGATAATATAACTGAGTGGATATTGGAATTAGACAGAGGAAAAGCAATTCCTTATGAAGGTAATTATAGTAAATGGTTGGTTCAAAAACAGAAAAGAATTGAATTAGAAATTAAACATGAGAATGCAAGATTAAGAAGATTAAAGAACGAAGTTGATTGGGTTTCATCATCTCCAAAAGCTCGGCAGGCAAAATCAAAAGCTAGAATCTCTAATTATGAAAATTTATTGAATTCTAAAAATATTCAAGCTGTTGAGGACCCTCAAATCATAATACCTAACGCTCCAAGATTAGGTGATTTAGTCTTAGAGGTTAATAATTTAAAAAAAGTAATAGAAGATAAGATTTTAATAGAAGACTTATCTTTTAAGATGCCTAAGGGAGCAATTTTAGGCATCATTGGAGCTAATGGCGCTGGTAAAACAACTTTATTTAATATTATTTCAGGTGATACCAAATTAGATGAAGGGGCAATAAGGTTAGGGGACACAGTTCAATTAAGTTATGTAGATCAATCAAGAGAGAGTCTAGATTCTTCAAAAACTGTTTGGGAAGAAATATCAGATGGTAATGATATAATTGAAATAAATTCTACTACGATTAATACGAGGGCATATACAAGTGCCTTTAATTTTAAAGGTACCGATCAACAAAAAAAGGTTGACCAGTTATCTGGGGGTGAAAGAAATAGAGTTCATTTAGCAAAAGTTTTAAAATCAGGTGCGAATATGATCTTACTTGATGAACCTACCAACGATTTAGATGTAGAAACACTTTATGCTTTAGAATATGCTCTGGATAAATTTTCTGGATGTGCAATGATTATAAGTCACGATAGATGGTTTTTAGATAGGATTTGTACTCATATTCTAGCTTTTGAAGGTAATAGTCATATAGAATTTTTTGAGGGAAGTTATTCTGATTATTTATTAGATAAGAGAGCTAGGTTAGGAAATGAACATGAGATTCCAAGCAGAATAAAGTATAAGAAATTTTCTCGTTAACTTTCTTTTCTTAGTTGTGATTTAATTCTATCTATCAAATTATCTATATTACCATTATTTTTACTAAGAAAAGATGTGAAAGTTGATCTCTGTTCTTGAGCCATCCAAACGCCTATCACCCTAATATCAAAGATTTTATATTCACCATTCTTTTTTTTAATTATTCTCCAGTCAATTTTTGTAGGATTAGGATCGTCTAAGAATTCAATTAATGTTTTGACTATAATTCCTGATCTACCAGAATCAGATGCGTTAAGAATTTTAAATTTTCCTGATGGAAAAGATGCCAATCTGACTGAATAAATTTCAGAAATAAAATTCTTTAAAAGTTCAAAATACTCTTTCCTTTGTTCTTCTTTTAGACTTCTTCTGTAGGGGCCTAAAACAAAAAGCGATATTTCTTTTATAGCTAGATTTGATAAGAAAATTTGTGAAATTATTTCGACTTTTTTATCAATCTCTTCTTCCGGAAGGTTTAGAGCATTTAATGTTTCTTGTGCAATACTACTTACATAGCTTTCAGGGTTATCATAATAGTTATCACCTAATATTGGAATTGAATAAATGATTGGAAAGAAAGTTAAACAAAATATTAAGATTAATTTATTCATTTATATTTTCCTCCTCAAGAGATTGAAAAAAATCATCAATCATATCATCATTCCCTTCATTAATTTCCTCAGAAAATCTATTTTGAATATATATTGATTTTAAAGAAGAATAATAATCAATAGAAGTCTCTCTTAGGTTGTCAATTGTTTCCATATTTCCTGAACGGGATGAAACTGCATAAAGCAGGGAAGGCGAAATTCTTATTGCAGAATCTTCATCCTTTAATATATAATTCAATGGGTTAGTTACCATATCAATAATACTTCCTGTCAGATGTCTTGTTGACCTAGGGCCAAAAAAAGGAACAACCAAATAAGGCCCTTCTTTAACTCCCCAAGATTTTAGAGTAAAGCCAAAATCAGTGTTATTCTTTTCTAAATTCATTTTATCCGCTACATCTATTAATCCAACTAATCCGATAGTTGAATTTATTAGAAATCTAGAAATACTTTTAAATGCTTTTTCAATTTCTCCCTGAAAAAAGAAATTAGTAAAGTTTATTGGTTCACTTATATTCTGTAATAAATTTGATATACCTTCTTCTAATGGATTTGGAAGAATACTATAACCAACTGATACAGGTCTTAATATAAGAACATCTACTTTATCATTAAAATTGTGAATTATTCTATTTGATTTTTCATATGGATCAATAATTTCTGAGTTAGCATAACTATATATGGGAGTAAATAATAATAATATAAAAATATAAGCGACCTTTTTCATTTTTGATAGCTAAACTCTTTAGTTAAAATTATTATACTATAAATTGATTTCTTGAACCATTTCAATAATTTTATGATGTAAACCTTCGCAACACCCTATCACAGAATTCTTGATGGTATTCTTTTGATTGTAAATTAATTCTTTTCCTTTGTGATCAGTTACTTTTCCACCTGCCTCTTTTATTAATAAATCTCCAGCGGCTAAATCCCAATCACTTTTATTATTAAGAGCCATCATAGAATCAAAATCACCTTTAGCTACTAACGACATTCTGTAGGCGATAGAATTTTTGTTTGATATCTTCATATTAGGCCAAGGCTTTTTCCAAGCCGGATGTGAGAACATTGGCTTAAAGGCACACATTTTTGAATCAGTTAATTGAAGTGTATTGGAAGTATAAATTCTTTTTGAATTTATCCATGCTCCCTTATTTACCTCAGCCTCAAATAACTCTTTTTTAATGGGATTGAAAATTATTCCTGATACTGGTCTTCCAGATGAAATTAAAGCAACAGAAATACAAAAATCACTCTTACCTTCAAGGAAAGACTTGGTTCCATCTATAGGATCAACTAATAAAACTTTTTTATAATTTAATCTAGATAAATCATCTTTATTTTCCTCGGAAAGCCAGCCTATATTTTTAATTTTTTTTGACAAGTTTTTGTATAAAAATTCATTAATTTCTATATCTGCTTCAGAAACACTGGTTCCATCTTCTTTTTTCCAGGATTTAGGGTTATTTTTATACCAATTTGAAGCAATTTCCCCCGCTTCTATTATTGTTTCTTTAATTATAATATGCTGTTCAGAAGGCTTAAAATGTTGTTTGTGTTTAACTTTATTTTTCAAATCTAATACCTTCTTTACTTAATACATGCCTATACACTTTTCGCATTAGGCTAGGAAGACCAATTTTATTTAAGTTTTCTTTATTTTCCCATAATCCGTTTAGAGAATCTTGATCAATTCCTCTAAAGGTATAAACTTTTAAAGATAATTCAAAGTGTGAGAAAGTATGAGTTATTTTCCCAGGTATACTTTCCCATTTTCCTGAAAAAGGGAAAGCAATTGATTTCCTTTTTTTATTAGTTGAAATCCATTCTGAAGATGGAAATTCAAGCATTCCAGGTAAAAGACCAGATAGAGATCTTCTTCTAAGAAATATTTTATCATTATTAGATACTATCCAAAATAATTCAGCCTCTTTTATAGGTCTAACCTTTACTTTATCTTTAAGAGGAATTAACTCAGTAAGATCATTTTGTATTGATTTACAATTACTTTTAATTGGACAAATAGAACAATTGGGATTCTTAGGTTTACAAATTTTTGACCCAATATCCATTAAGGCTTGAACATAGTCTCCAATTCTTTTTTCTGGATTTAATGTTGAAGCAAGCTCTCTTAATTCTTTCTTTACATCTTTAATGGGCAATAGAATTCCATTAAGACGCAATAAAATTCTTTCAATATTAGCATCTATAACTACGGCATCCTTATTAAAAGCAATTGTTAATATTGCTCCGGCTGTATAAGGGCCTATTCCAGGTAATTTAATTAGCTCATCATATTTGTTTGGGAATTTCCCATTATAATTCTTTATTATAATATGGGATGACTTATGTATATTTTTAGCTCTAGAATAATAACCTAAACCAGACCACATATCCATAACATCATTTATATTGCTTTTTGCAAGATCCTGAATTGTAGGCCACTTACTAAGAAATTTTCTAAAATACGGTTTTACAGCCTCTACAGTAGTTTGCTGAAGCATAACCTCAGATATCCATGTTTCATATGGATCTGAATTTTGATTTACCTTTCTCCAAGGTAAATCTCTTCTATTTTTATCATACCAAATAAGGACTTTTTTTGATAAATTGTTTTTAGACATATTATTCCTAATAACGGAGTTTGAAATAAATAAAAAAAGTAATGATAAGAATTTTTTCGCTACTAAGCAACTAGGTTGGCACATATCAAAGTTAACAAAACCTTTTTTCAACAAACAAGGCTTTACTAAAAGTTATGTAATAGATAATTGGAAAGAAATTGTTGGAGAAAAATATTACAAAATTACTACTCCAGAAAAAATAAGGATACAAAAAGGGGGAGGTATTTTGACAATTGCTACCGATGGCGCAACAGCTACAGAAATGGAATTTATAAAATCTGATATTATAAAAAAAGTTAATGATTATTATGAATTTAGAGCTATTGACAGAATACGTTTTAGAAATTCGTATTTAAATGTTTCAGAAAAGAAAGAATCAATTCAAGAAAAGGTAAAATTGGACGATAAAAAAGATAAAAAGAATATTTCGGATTTATTATCTGATATTGAAGATGGAGAATTAAAGGATAGAATTAGCTCTTTAGGAAAATATATTTTCAACAAGTAGATTTAAAAGTTTTTTAAGGTTTAGGAATGAATAGAAAAAATATTGTTTTAATAGTTGGATTAATTGTTATTGGATTCATTTTATTTATTCTTTTATCTTCACCTAATCAGAATTCAACAAGTTTAGAAAATAATATTAATGCTTCACGAAATTCTTCGCTTAATATTAATGCATCTAGTAGTGTTTCTAACTATATCGAAGGTGATCATATTCTTGAATATAATGACCCTATTAATACTATAGTTGAATATGCTAGCCTTACATGCCCACATTGTGCGGTTTTTCATAATGAAGTTTTTCCGAGAATAAAAGAAGACCTAATAGATACCGGAAAAGTAAAATATGTATTTAGAGATTTTCCTATTGATCCTATAGCGATGGCAGGATCGATGATTGCCCATTGTTCTGGAGATGATAAATATTTTGGGGTCATAAATGTTTTGCTAAAAACTCAAGATCAGTGGTTGATGCAAAATGAGAATCCCTATAACGGATTATTAAAGGTTGCTCGTTTAGCTGGTTTAGCAGAGGAAGATGTTAAGATGTGTTTAAATAATAGTAAAATATTCAATTTAATTGAAAATAATCAAAAAATGGCAACTTCAAGATTTGGTGTAACTGGTACACCTTCAGTATTTGTAAACAATAAGAAAATATCTACTTTAAACTATGAGGCTATTCTTAACGAGTTAGAAATTTCTTATGGGAATAATTAGTATTCTTAAGGAGTAAATATTGGACTTTAGAAAATTAAGATTATCAAGTTTTAAATCATTTGTAGAGCCAATAGAAATTGATATTAAGGAAGGTTTAACAGGAGTTGTTGGACCTAACGGTTGTGGAAAATCAAATTTAGTAGAAGCAATAAGATGGGTTATGGGTGAAGCTTCCTACAAGTCCATGAGGGCATCAAGTATGGATGGTGTTATTTTTCAGGGAACTCAAAATAGACCCTCAAGGAATTCAGCTGAGGTATCTCTTGTTCTTAATAACAAGGAAAGAGACGCTCCTTTAGTTTGCAATGATGCTGATGTAATAGAGGTTACTAGAAGAATAGAAAGAGAATCTGGTTCTGTTTACAAATTGAATGGAAACGATACTAGAGCAAGAGATATTCAAATGCTCTTTGCTGATGCTTCAACTGGGGCAAGGTCACCTTCGCTAGTTAGACAAGGGCAGATTCAAGAATTAATTGATCAAAAGCCAGAGGAAAGGCGAAGAATATTAGAAGATGCTGCCGGTATTTCTGGGTTACATGTTAGAAGGCATGAAGCTGAATTAAGAATAAATTCTGCTGAGACAAATATAGATAGATTAGATGATCTCTTAAAAGAATTATCTTCTCAGATAAGGTCGCTTAATAAACAATCACGAGAAGCAAATAGATATAAAACTTTATCTCAAAAGATAAGGGATGTTGAGGCAATTCTTTTGGCTTTAAAGTACAAAACGATTAATGAAGAATGCGAAATAAATAAAAATAAACTTCATTCAATAAATGTTGAGCATCAAAATATTGTAAGAAATATAACCAAAAAAAAGACTGAAGAGTTAAATATTCAAGAAGATTTACCTAATCTAAAAAAAGTTGCAAATGATGCATCTGCAATTCTTCAAAGGCTTATTATTGAAATGGAAAGATTTGATAACGATCAGATACAATCTCAAAGAAGAAAACAAGAGTTAGATGATCTAATAACAACTGCTAATCTCCAGTTAAAAAGAGAAGAACAAATTTTAGATGATATTGATAACAATGATCAACCAATAATTAACGATAAAGATGGATTAACTGATGAAGAGTCAATAAATAAAAGGATTAATTTATTAAACAATACCTTAGAAGAAAATGAAAATAATATAAATATGCTAACAGATCTTATGGCAGAAAAGAATGCTTTGGAGAACCTTATTGGCAATAATATGCAATCTGAGAATTCTCTAATTGAGCAACTAAGTGTATCACCGGGTTATGAAGAGGCTTTAGACGCTTTACTGGGAGATGAATTATATCATTCCTTGGACGAAAAAAGCGATATTCACTGGAAAAAAATTTCATTGAACGAAAATTCTCAAAATCTACCTCAAGGAATAGAACCCCTTTCAAAATATGTAACAGGATCTGAGGTTTTAACTCAAAGATTAGATCAAACCGGTATAGTGACTAAAGATGAGGGTGATAAATTAGTGTCTCAGCTTAGTTACGGCCAAAGATTAGTTTCAAAAAAAGGTGATATATGGAGATGGGACGGTTTAATTGTTTCAGCAGGAGCTCCAGGTTCTGCCGCTGAAAGATTAGGTCAAAGGAATAGGTTAATAAAGATTTATAAAGAAATTGATGACTATGTATCAAAATTTGGATCACAAACGCAATTACGAGATAAGATAAATGAAACTCATAGTAAAATATCTAATGAAAAACTTAATTTAGAAAGAATAGAACTAAATAAGAAAAATGCTGAGGAGATTGATAAAAGAAGAGAAATTGCTAATGAACAAATAGTGATTTTAAAAGAGAGAGTAGAAAAGTTTAATGAAGAGAGTAATAATCTTAAAAATTCCCCTAGTGACGGCGAGACTAAAAAAATAGAATTAAGTGAAAAAATCTCTAAAGCAAGAAATAAGTCCAACGAAGAAAATGATAAGCTTGCTGCAAAGGAAAATAATTTAAGAGAAGTAATATCTCAAATTAGAGATCTTTCTGATCAAGAATCTAGGTTGCGCGAACAAAAAGGTAGAATAGAAGCAACTTTTGATAGTGATAAAGGAAGGTTATCAGAAATATCAAATGTAATTGAAAAAGAGCATAAAAGTGAGATTTCTAAGTTTCTTGAAGAAGTTGATATTTCATCGATAGAGGATAATGAATCTGATTTAGAATCTTCTATTGATCGATATAAGATTGAAAGAGATTCTTTAGGTGGGGTAAATCTTAAAGCTGAAGATGAAGCAAAAGAAATAAAAGAAAGGGTAAATGAAATTAAGATTGAAAAAGATGATCTGGTTGCAGCTATTAAAAAACTTAGAACAGGAATAAATGATCTTAATAAAGAAGGAAGAGATAGAATGCAAAAGGCATTCACGGAGGTAAATGAAAAATTTCAAGAAGTATTCAAAAAGTTTTTTGGAGGAGGAAATGCTGAGCTTAAATTTATTGATTCGGATGATCCTTTAGAAGCAGGCTTAGAAGTCTTCGTACAATTACCAGGAAAGAAATTGATAGAAATGTCATCGTTATCAGGTGGAGAGAAAGGTTTGGTTTCTTTATCTTTGATTTTTGCAGTATTTCTTACAAATCCTTCTCCTATTTGTGTTCTCGATGAGGTTGATGCTGCATTAGACGATAGTAATGTTGAAAAATTCTGTGATTTAATTGAAGATATATCTTCAAATGTCAGAACTAGATTTCTTGTCATTACGCACCATCCTTTATCTATGGCGCGGATGGATAGACTTTACGGTGTAACAATGCAGGAAAAAGGTGTTAGCCAATTAGTTTCTGTTGACTTGAATGTTGCCGAAAAAATTAGAAATATTGCTTAAAATATAATAAAATCTAAATAATACAATAACTTATGATATAATATATATTCTTGACACAATACTTATTCGTTAGTAGTTTCTCTAGTATTGCTAATTAATAAAAAGGAATTTTCTACTTGGCCTTGGGTAAGAAATCAAAAAAAGATAAAGAAAAAAAAATGGAAAATATTATTGAGGAGCAATATAAAATTTCTAAGAAAATAGAAGAATTTCAGGATAAATACCAAAAACCTTATACTGACGATAATAGAAATAACTCATCTGCTTTTGGTTTAGCTATGAGAATAACTACCGATCTTATGTCAGGAATTATTATAGGTGGAATAATGGGATGGTCTTTTGATAAATTATTTGGGACTCAGCCTTGGCTTTTAATTATTTTCTTTGTTTTTGGTGTGTGTGCAGGGATTGCAAATGTAATAAGAACTGCCAATAAGATGAATAAATTAGGATAATTAATTATGGCTTCTTCTGGACATAATGGCGATAATCATGGAGCGGGATCTTTCCCAGCAGATCCAATGCATCAATTTGAAATTAAAAGATTGATTGATATTGATATAGGTGGATTAGATATTTCTTTTACTAATTCGTCTTTATTTATGTTTATAGCTGTAGCAATAATTAGTTTAACTACAATATTTTCGGTTAGAAAAAATTCTATAGTTCCAAATAGATTACAATCAATTGTTGAGATGTCATATGAGTTTGTTGCTGATATGGTAAGACAGAATGTTGGATCTCAGGGTAAGAATTATTTTCCATTTATTTTTACTATTTTTATGTTTGTTCTTTTCATGAACATGTTAGGCATGATTCCTTACGGTTTTACAGTGACTAGCCATATTGCAGTTACATTTGCAATGGCAATGCTGATATTTATTGGCGTTACAATAATAGGCTTTATAAAGCATGGACTAGGATTTTTTGGTTTCTTTGTTCCGAAAGGTGTTCCTATTTTTATGTTACCTTTATTAGTTATTATTGAGGTTATATCATATTTTACTAGACCAATAAGTCTTTCAGTTAGATTATTCGCTAATATGATGGCAGGACATACAATGTTAAAAGTATTTTCTGGATTTGTTATTTTAATGGGTTTTTTAGGTGGATGGCTGCCTCTCGCAGTCATGGTGGCCTTTACAGGTTTAGAAATATTAATTGCGTTTTTACAAGCATATGTTTTTGCTATATTAACATGTATCTATCTTAATGATGCTTTACATATGCATTAATCAATTATTTTACAAAAAGGAGATAAAAAATGGAACCAGAAGCAGCAAAATTAATAGGAGCAGGAATAGCCTGTATAGCTCTTGCAGGAGCAGGTATTGGCATAGGAACAATTTTTGGTAATTACTTAGCGGGTGCATTAAGAAATCCTAGCGCTGCACAATCACAATTTCCTAATTTATTATTAGGATTTGCTTTAGCTGAAGCTACAGGTCTATTCGGCCTTGTTGTGGCATTAATACTTTTATTCGTTCTTTAATAAATTAATCTCAGATGCCGCAATTAGATTTTTCGACATTTTTTCCCCAGATTTTCTGGCTGTTCTTGAGCCTATCTATTCTTTACTTCATTTTATCTAGATATGCATTACCAAGAATTTCAGATGTTATTGAGGAAAGGAAAGATATAATTGCTCACGATATTGATAAGGCAAAAGAATATTCTGTAGATACCGATAAAGCTATTGAAGATTTAAATTTAAAGATTACTGAAGCAAGATCTGAATCTCAGCAGATGATCAATAACTCACTATTAGAGATTAAAAATAGTAATGAATTAAAGAAAAATAAACTATTTGAAGATATTAAATCTGATGTTAGTGCTGCTGAAAAAGTTATTTATGAGAATAAGGATTTAGCCTTAAAAGATATAACCAATGTTTGTGAGGATTTATCTTTAGAAATGCTAAATAATCTCTCTATAGATAAAATTGACAAAAAGAAAATATCAAATTTGTCTAGTAAGATTAATTAAAGGTAATATTTATGTTTAATGCTGAATTCTTTGTTGCTTTATCTTTCTTCATTTTTATAGGATTAGTTATATATTTAGGTTTACCAAAAATGGTATTAGCTTCATTAGATAAAAGGTCTGAAGATATTAAAAAAGAAATTGATGATGCTAGAAATATACGAGAACAAGCACAAAAGCTTCTTGCGAAAGAAAAAAAGAATTTAGAGAAAGCTGATAGTGAGGTAAAGAATCTTTTTTCTAAAGCTGAAGAGCATATAAAAGATATTACTAGTAAGGCAGAAGAAGAGCTTAAACAAGATATTGAAAGAAAAAAGAAACAAGCTGAATTAAAAATAGAGCAAGCCAAGTCAGAGGCTTTAAATGATGTAAAAAGAAAAGCTGCCGAACTTTCATTTCAAATAACAAAGAAATATCTTGAGGAAAATATAGATTCAAAGACTTCTACTTCTATAATTGATGAAAGTATATCAGATATAAAGAAAAACTTATAAGATTCCTTCTATTCTTCTAATCTATCGAGTATTTCAATAAAATTACATGGTTTATGATTATTATCTAATTGGTAGATTAATATATCATCCCATGCATCTTTTACTGCATTAGGTGATCCGGGGAGACAAAAGACATATGTTTGATTTATAATTCCGGCTAACGCCCTTGATTGAAGGGTAGAAGTTCTAATTTTTTGGAAAGAAATCAAATGAAAAATAATAGAAAAACCTTCTATCTTTTTATCAAATAAATCTTCGACAGCTTCCGGCGTTACATCACTACCAGTTAGGCCAGTACCGCCAGTAGTAATAATTACATTAATTTTAACATTATCTGACCACTTTCTAATTTTTTCTTTAATTAGATCTTTGTCATCTTTAATTACTTCATAATTAGATAGTATATGCCCAGATTTTTTTATTCTTTTTTCTAATGTTTTTCCAGAAATATCATTCTTCTTATTTCTTGTGCTTGAAATTGTTAGTATTGAAATATTAACGGGTAAAAATTTATTTTTTTTATCAGTCATTTATAATTTCCTTATTAAGCTCTTTTATCTTTTTGTTTAGTAATAAGATATCTCTCATAACCAATGACTTCATTGTTGGTCTTCTTAATAAATATGCTGGATGAAAAATAGGTAAAGTAGGAATTTCTAATTCTCCATCCTTATAGATTTTCCATTCGCCTCTTAATTTGGTTATTCCTAAATCTGTTTCTAATAGAGCTTTTGCTGATATAGACCCTACTAACAATAATATTTTCGGTTTAGTGAGATTTATATGTTTTTTTATAAAAGGAAGACAGGTTTTTAATTCTTCTGAAGAAGGATTACGGTTTCCTGGGGGTCTCCAAGGAATTATATTTGCAATATAACAACTGTTTCTATCTATATTTATAAAATTTAGTATTTTATTTAGAAGCTTTCCTGATTTACCAACAAACGGTTTTCCTTCTATATCTTCTTGATTTCCTGGGGCTTCGCCAATAATCATAATGTTCGAATTTTCATTTCCATCACAAAAAACAGTATTTTTAGCTGTATCCTTGAGTGAGCATTCAGAGTATTCTTCAATATACTTTTTTAATTCACTTAAATTACTAATTTCAGATAAACTATTATTTTCTTGTTCATCAATAGAAATCGTTTTTGTAGTTTTCTTAAAATCATTAACAGATAAATCTATATTTTCAGAAACACCTGATTCAAGTTGGAATTTTAAGTCATCAATTTTTTTTTCAAAACTGTTTATCATATTTTTGTGAATCTCTTTAATAATAATAGCTGATATTATTAACTGCGACAATCTTAGTAGTTTTAAATATTGAAAATAGTATTATAAAGAAACAAGAGCTCACATGACCGATCAACCATTAAATGAAGTTAACGCAAAACAAGGACAGGTATTAGATTCATCAAAAAGAGAATCAATGGAGTATGATGTTTTAATAGTTGGAGCAGGTCCAGCAGGATTATCATCTGCAATAAAATTAAAACAATTATCTCAAGAAAATAATATAGACTTATCAGTTTGCGTATTAGAAAAAGCAAGTGAAGTCGGGGCTCATATTCTTTCTGGCGCAGTAATTGAAACGGTAGCTCTAGATAAGTTATTACCTAATTGGAAGGAAATGGAAAGCCCTATAAAAACCAAGGTTAAGAAGGAACGTTTATCTTATTTTGGGAAGACATGGTCATTTCCAATCCCGCAACTTTTATTACCTCCCTTAATGAAAAATCATGGAAACTATATTGTAAGTCTTGGAAATGTTTGTAAATGGTTAGGTGAAGTAGCAGAAGGATTAGGTGTAGAAATTTACCCAGGATTTAGTGCTGCGGAAGTTCTTTTTGATGACGATAATAAGGTAAAGGGAGTTGCGACGGGTGATATGGGGGTTTCAAGTGATGGTACTGCAAAAGATTCTTGGGAATCCGGAATGGAATTACATGCAAAATATACACTTTTTTCAGAAGGCACTAGGGGTTCACTTTCAAAATTTTTAATTGAAAACTTTAATCTTTCTGAAGGTAAAGATTATCAAAAATATGGTATTGGTTTAAAAGAGCTTTGGGAAATAAAAGAAGAGAATCATTCTGAGGGCTTGGTTGATCACTCTATGGGCTGGCCATTAAATGAAGGTACTTCTGGCGGATCCTTCTTATATCATTTTGATAAAAATCTTGTTTCAATTGGGTATGTAATACATTTAAATTATACTAATCCTTATGTTTCTCCTTTTGATGAATTTCAGCAGTTTAAAACTCATCCATCAGTAAAAAAAATTCTTTCTGGAGGTAAAAGAATTTCCTATGGAGCTAGGGCAATTACAACAGGCGGATATCAATCTGTTCCTAAGCTTTATTTTGCTGGCGGTGCTTTAATAGGTTGTTCTGCAGGTTTTTTAAACTATCCAAAAATTAAAGGTACTCATAATGCTATGGATTCAGGTATTCTTGCAGCAGAAGCAATAGTAGAAAATTTTATCTCTAACAATCAAGGAAATGATCTTAAAAATTATCAAGAAAAATATGAAAAAAGTAGAATTTTTAAAGAACTTAAAAAAGTAAGAAATGTTAAACCTTATGTAACAAAATATGGATTATTATTAGGAACTTTATTCAGCGGTATTGAAATGTGGTTTAGTACTTTTGGGATAATGATGCCTTTTACTTTAGGTCATAATAAACCAGATTATAAAACTTTAAGAAAATGCTCAGAATGTAAGGAAATAAAATACCCAAAACCTGACGGGGAATATTCATTTGATAAGCTATCTTCGGTTTTCTTATCTAATACCAATCACGAGGAAGATCAACCTATCCATTTAGCCTTAAAGGATGAAGACATTCCTATTAAAGTTAATCTTAAAGAATATGATGAACCTGCTCAAAGATATTGTCCTGCAGGGGTATATGAGGTGCTTTTAGATGATAACGGTGGAGAGCCTGTATTTCAAATTAATGCGCAAAACTGTGTTCATTGTAAAACATGTGATATCAAGGATCCTGCTCAAAATATTAACTGGGTAGTTCCTCAAGGCGGGGAAGGACCACTTTATGGCGGCATGTAAATAGTTAATGACTATTAGCGAAAAAGCCTTTGCCAAGATAAATATTTCTTTAAATTTAACTGGCGAAAAAAGAAATAACTATCACTATTTAGTTAGTTTTATAGGATTTTGTGACTTTTATGATACCGTTACAATTGAAAAATCTGAAAGATTTGAATATGAGGTTTTGGATAATAAATTTGATTTTGGTAGCGATGATTTAATTATTAAAACTGTAAATATTTTTCTTGAAAGCATAGGAATTACTGATCCTCTCCCTATAAAGATAATTCTTGATAAAAAAATACCTATTGGCGCAGGTTTAGGAGGTGGTTCTTCTGATTCAGCGGCTGTTATACGTTTATTAGATAAATTTTTAAATCTAAATCTAACTTTAGAAAAAAAGATTTCTATAGCATCAAAAATTGGTTCAGATGTTCCATCATGTTTAATTTCAAAACCTTTATTATTATCTGGGTATGATAGAGAGATTTTAGAATTAAAAGGTATTATAGAAAAAGATATTTTAGTTGTGTATCCGGATATTAATATTAGTACTGCCGAAATATTTAATTCTGTTAATTTAAAAGAAATTAAAGCTAAAGATAAAATTTTCTTAGAAAATAAAATTAAAAATAATTTAGAATACTTTAATAATAACAATAACTTAAAAGAAAAATTTTCTAATGATTTAGAAAAAATTGTTAGTAACAAATATTTAGAAGTAAAGGAAATAAAAGATAAAATTTTGGAATCTGGTGCTTTTTTTAGTTCAATGACAGGTTCTGGTTCTGCTTGTTTTGGTTTTTTTAAAAAAGAGGATATTTTGGATGGAAAAAAAAGATTAGAAAACCTTAATAGCCATTGGAAAGTAATTCAATGTAAGTTAATGGGTTCTAATAATTGAAAAATCAACTAACCTCATTAAAGAATCTTTAAATTTTGTATTAGAAAAAATACCTAGTACATCCTTTGCAATTCTACCATGGTGATACGCTTTTTCTAAAGTGTCTTCGATAGTGTTATGTGTATCAATTATTTCGATTGCTTTCTTTAATAGATCCTTGTTTCTAATTTTATTATCGAAAGAGTTTTTTAGAAACTCTCTCTCTGAATTATTTCCTCTTCTATAAGCTAAAATAATAGGTAAGGTAACTTTTCCTTCTAAAAAGTCATCACCAATATTTTTACCAAGGATATTTTTTTTACCATAATAATCGAGGGCATCATCTTTTAACTGAAAAGCAATTCCTAGATTTTTTCCAAATGATATTAAAGCATCAATTTCTTCTTTTTTTGATTTAGATATTAAAGCACCAACAACACAAGCGGTTGAAAATAATTCGGCTGTTTTAGATTCAATAATTTTCATATATTGATCTTCAGTTGTTTTAATATTATCTGAAGCTATTAGCTGCATTACTTCACCTTCTGCAATCTTAGCAGAAGCATTTGAAAGATTTTTTAAGCACTCCAATGATTTTGTTTCTACCATAAGCTGAAAAGCTTTTCCAAGCAGGAAATCCCCAACTAAAATACTAGATTTATTATCCCAAATTTTATGTGAGGCAGATTTTCCTCTTCTTATATCACTTTTATCAACTACATCATCATGAAGTAATGTAGCTGTATGCATTAACTCTACAGCAGCAGCAAGTTTAATATGCATACTGCCTCTATAGTTACATATTTTCGCAGTAGTTAGAGTAAGGATAGGGCGTAATCTCTTTCCTCCTAAATTAATAATGTGATTAGAGATATCCGGTATTCTGTCTATTTCACTTATGACTTGTTTATTTATCAATTCGTCAACTTTGACAAAATCTTTATCTATTAAATCAAGAAGTTCTTGTATAGGTTCGTCGTTCTTATATTTATTTCTGACTAATTTAATTACATTTCCCATTTTTTTCTTATATTTTAGAAATTCACTATGATCAAAGAAAATACAAAAAATAAATTTCTTGGTGGAAAATTAAAAATCTTCCAACAAAAAAAAGGTTTCAGAGCAGGGCATGATTCAGTTATTTTGGCTGCAGCAATTCCTGCAAAAGCAGGAGACCGGTGCCTTGAATTAGGCATTGGCGCAGGTGTCGTTTCCTTATGTTTATCTCATAGAGTTAATGATTTAGAAATTGTAGGAATAGATAATGATAATAAAGTACTTAAACTAGCAAAAGAGAATATTTCAGTTAATGGCCTAAGTAGAAATGTTTCATTATTAAAAGGTGACTTAAATAAGGGAATTAAAGATTTTTCTAATCTTAAGAGACAAAGTTTTCATCACATTTATTCTAATCCACCATATTATCTTGAAGATGAGATTATTTTTCCTCTTAATAAAAATAAAAGAAATGCCTATATTGGAAATAAAGATAGTCTAAAAATTTGGATAAAACTTGCTTTAACATTTGTAAAATCAAAAGGAACTATAACATTTATAAATCATATAAAAAATCTTCCTGAAATTTTGGACATTTTTAGTTCTTCAATGGGATCGATAAGTGTAACGCCAATATTTTCTAATGTTAAGAAACCTGCTTCAAGAGTTATAATAAGTGGCGTAAGAGATTCTAGAGAACCAATAAAATTTAACCAAGGACTTGTGCTGAGTAATAAAGATGGAAAACCAACTAAAAGAATTGAGGGTATAGTCAGAAATGGAAAGGCTCTAAAAGATTGAGACTTTATTGCTATTCTTTCAAGCAGAATTACTATAAAAAAAGAATTTATCGTCCTGGAGGTTTTTGTGACAGCAAAAAATATGGAAGAATTAGTATCTCTTTGTAAAAGAAGGGGATTTATATATCAAACTAACGAGTTATATGGCGGTATACAAGGTTTGTATGATTATGGTCCATTAGGTATAGAGCTTAAAAATAATCTTAAACAAGCTTGGTGGAGCTCTATGGTTTACGAAAGAGATGACATTGAGGGGTTGGATTCATCTATTCTTACTCATCCTAATGTTCTTAAGTATTCTGGTCACGAAGATACATTCACTGATCCACTCGTAGATTGCAAGGATTGTAAATCACGTTGGCGTGAAGATCATATTAATGATAAATCTTGTCCCTCTTGCGGATCAAATAATTTAACTGACCCAAGACCTTTTAATCTTATGTTTAAGACAAATATAGGACCTGTTGATGATGGTTCAAGTTTTGCATATTTGCGGCCTGAAACAGCGCAACAGATTTTTACAAACTTTAAAAATGTAGTTGATTCAACTTCCCGTATTCTTCCTTTTGGAATTGCTCAAATCGGTAAGGCTTTTAGAAACGAAATAACACCCAGAAATTTTATTTTTAGGGTAAGAGAATTTGAACAAATGGAATTAGAATTCTTTGTTAAGCCTGGTGAAGATGAAGAATGGCATGATAAGTGGGTAGATCAACGTGTGGCATGGTGGGAAAAACAAGGAATAAAGAAAAGCAATTTAGAAATTCTTAATGTTGATGAAAATGATTTATCACACTACTCAAAAAAAACTGTAGATATCATGTACAAATTTCCTCATGGGCTAGAAGAGCTAGAAGGTATAGCAAATAGAACAGATTTTGATATTGGATCACATACAAAAAACCAAAAAGATTTTGAAATAGGTGCTAAAGTTAAAGAAAATAAAGATTCTGTATCAAAATTAGCTATACAAAATAAGATTGATAATACATGGGTAATTCCATATGTAATTGAGCCTTCAGCTGGTGTTGATAGAGGCGTTTTAGCGATCCTTAATGAGGCTTATAAAGTTGAAGATTTGGGAGACGGAAAAAACAGAACCGTTCTATCTTTAAAATCTCATTTATCGCCAATAAAAGCAGCAATAATTCCGCTAAAGAGAAATAATGATGAACTTGTTACAGCTGCCCAATCTTTAAAAGATACA